>Ga0207703_10000235_pt1 | contig 63296 bp, 53 predicted proteins | sample KBSSwiS12_FD_184304 | JGI IMG/M metagenome (GOLD analysis project Ga0207703, IMG submission 184304) | Switchgrass rhizosphere microbial communities from Kellogg Biological Station, Michigan, USA - KBS Switchgrass S1-2 (SPAdes) (version 2) | ecosystem: Host-associated > Plants > Roots >... | reverse complement strand
CCTGTTCGGTGACGAGGTCCACGACGCGCTCACCAACAAACTGGCGGCCCTCACCCCCGACGATCGGGAAAAGATCTCCTACCGCAACGCCATGCGCTGCTTCAACATCTCCGAAACCGAAATCGGGAAGATCCCCACCACAGCGATGGCCCGATAACCGCGGCTCAGGACCTCATCGCCGACACCCGCCTCCTACGCATGTCCAAACGCAAAGCCGACCTAGACATCATCATCTCATCGGTAGAAATCCCAGAAGGCCCCGTGGCCCACGCCACCGCAACCTTCGCGCCCCGACCCGCAACCATGGAGGGCTGAGCCGCTTCTTGCGGGTCCAGTAAATCCGGGTCTTCGACGAGGCGCCGCTGACCAACGCGGCACTGTGGAGCTGTCCGCGCGGAGACATCCCACCCCGCCGGCGCCGCCTCCGCCGCCGTCTTCCGCGGCCGTGCCGGTGGCTGAGCGCAATCGCCAGTAGAGGTCCTACTCGCCGTCGGTGAGGCGCGCGTCGATGCAGGCCAGCAGTTCGTCGACGTCGACGGGTTTGGTGACGTAGTCCGTCGCGCCGGCGTCGAGGCACTTCTGCCGGTCGTCGGGCATCGCTTTCGCGGTGACCGCGATGATGGGCAGCTCGGCGAAGCGGGGCATCGCGCGAATCGCGGTCATCGTGGCGTAGCCGTCCATCTCCGGCATCATCACATCCATCAGGACAAGATCGATTCCGTCGCTGGACTGCAGCGTCTCGATACCCTCGCGGCCGTTGCCGGCGTGCAGGACGGTGAGGCCATAGAGCTCGAGGATGCTGGTGATGGCAAAGACGTTGCGAACGTCGTCGTCGATCACGAGGATGGTGCGTCCGGCGAGCCGGACGTGGTCGAGATCGCCCTCGACGGGCCGCGGGCGACGTTCCGCGGCGGCGCTGGCCAGAAGAAGGTCGGCGGGACTGTCAGCGGACAGGTGCAGGGTGATGCGTTCCCGCAGATCGTCCAGTGACGAGGGCAGCTCCACGCTGCTCTCCGCGAAGCGCGCCTGCGCCAGCCGCTCGTGGGCGGCTCCGAGCTTGCGGCTGGTGTAGGCCAGGATCGGCGGCGGTTCGAGGCCAGGCCGTCCCCGCAGGCGCTCGAGGAACGCGAAGGCTGACGCGTTGGGCAAGGTGAGATCCAGCACGACGCACCGATGATGCCTCCCTTCCAGCAGTTCGATGGCCTCCTCGGGATCGGTCGCGGTGGTGATTCGTACCGGCGCCCGGGGGTCGGTGAGGTCAAGCTCGGCGGCGGCGCTGGTCGTGAGCAGGGACAGCAGGCCGTTGCCGGGCGGTTCGAGCACGAGGACCCGGCGCTCGCCGCCGGTGGCGGCCTCGGCCACAGGCGCGGGAGCGGGAGCGGGAGCGGGAGCGAGGGCGGGAGCGAGGGCGGGAGCGAGGGCGGGACGCACGGTCTCCCCGCCAGCCGCCGGGACCGGCCGGGACGCCGGAAGGTCGGTCTGAGGGGAGGCGGGCGGAAGGCCGGCGGGAGGAGCGTCGGCGGCCGCCCCGCCGAAGGGCAGGGCCAGGGGCAGCGTCAGGGTGAAGGTGCTGCCGCGACCGAACTCGCTGCGCGCGTGGATCTCACCACCGAGCAGGGTGGCGACTTCGCGGCAGATGGACAGGCCGAGGCCGGTGCCGCCGTAGCGGCGGCTGGTGGTGCCGTCGCCCTGCTGAAAGGCGCCGAAGATCCGCTCCAGGTTCTCCTCGGCGATCCCGACACCGGTGTCGATCACGTCGAAGGTGACGACGGGCCGGCGCCGCGCGCGAGCCGCCCCGGGATCGTTCGTCAGGTTGATGCGCAGCTCCACCCGGCCCTGCTCGGTGAACTTCACCGCGTTGGACAGCAGGTTACGCAGCACCTGGGCCAGGCGATGCCGGTCGGTCAGCAGGTCGGCCGGCACGTCGGGAGCGAGCTCGACGCCGAAGTGCAGGCCCTTCTCCGCGGTGAGGGGGGAGAACGCGGCCCGCAGGTCGTCGACGAGTTCGCGCAGGACGACCCGCTCGGGATGGATGTCCATCTTGCCGGCCTCGACCTTCGACAGGTCGAGAATGTCGTTGATCAGCTGCAGGAGATCCGACCCGGCGGAGTGGATCACCTGGGCGAACTCGACCTGCTTGGGCGTCAGGGTCCGGGAGCGGTTCTGCGCCAGCAGGCGCGCGAGGATGAGCAGGCTGTTGAGCGGCGTACGCAGCTCGTGCGACATGTTGGCGAGGAACTCGGACTTGTACTTGGAGGCGAGCGCGAGCTGGCGGGCTCGTTCCTCCAGTTCCTGCCGGGCCTGTTCGATCTCGAAGTTCTTGACCTCGATGTCGTGGTTCTGCGTGGCGAGCAGGGTCGCCTTCTCCTCCAGCTCGGCGTTCGAGCGCTGCAGGTCCTCCTGCCGGGACTGGAGTTCCTCCGAGCGGGCCTGGAGCTCGGCGGCGAGGCGCTGGGACTCCGCCAACAGGTCGTCGGTACGCGAGTTGGCGATCATCGTGTTGACGTTGACGCCGATCGTCTCCGTCAGCAGGTTCAGGAAGTCGATGTGGACCTGGGTGAACGGGGCGAACGAGGCCAGTTCGATGACGCCGAGCACCTGGTCCTCGAACAGGATCGGCAGCACGATCAGCGTGACCGGCGTGGCGTGCCCGAGGCTGGAGGCGATCCGCAGATAGCCGGGCGGTGTGCGGTCCACGACGATCGGCTTCTTGGTGCGCGCGGCCTGCCCGACCAGGGACTGGCCGACCTCGAACCGGCGGGGCGCGGCGTCGAACGACTCGTGGCCGTAGCTGGCGAGGAGGTTGAGGACCGGTGTCCCGCCGCTCGCGTCCGCCAGGAAGAAGGTGCCGTACTGGGCGTCGACCAGCGGAGTGAGCTCGTCCATGACGAGCTGGGCCACGGTCGTCAGGTCGCGGTGCCCCTGCATGAGGCCGGCGATGTGAGCGAGGCTCGTCTTGAGCCAGTCCTGCTCCTGGTTGGCCCGCGTGGTCTCGCGCAGGGAGCGGACCATCGCGTTGATGTTGTCCTTGAGCTCGGCCACCTCGCCCTGCGCGTCGACCGTGATCGACCGGGTCAGGTCGCCGGTGGCGACGGCGCTGGTGACCGCGGCGATGGCGCGTACCTGGCGGGTGAGGTTACCGGCGAGCTCGTTGACGTTCTCGGTCAGCCGCTTCCACGTCCCCGACACGCCCTCGACCTCGGCCTGGCCGCCCAGAATGCCGTCGGTCCCGACCTCCCGGGCGACCCGGGTCACCTCGGCCGCGAACGACGAGAGCTGGTCGACCATCGTGTTGATCGTCGTCTTCAGCTCGAGAATCTCACCCCGGGCGTCGACGTCGATCTTGCGGGACAGGTCGCCCTGGGCGACGGCCGTGGTGACCTGGGCGATGTTGCGGACCTGGCTGGTCAGGTTGTTCGCCATGAAGTTGACGTTGTCGGTGAGGTCCTTCCAGGTCCCGGAGACCCCCTTCACGCTCGCCTGCCCACCCAGACGGCCGTCGGTGCCGACCTCGCGGGCGACCCGGGTCACCTCGTCGGCGAAGGCGCCGAGAGTGTCGACCATCGTGTTGATGGTGGAGGCGAGCACCGCGACCTCACCCTTGGCCTCCACCGTGATCTTCTGGGACAGGTCGCCCCGGGCGACCCCGGTCGCCACCTGGGCGATCGAGCGGACCTGGGCCGTCAGGTTCGACGCCATCACGTTGACGTTGTCGGTGAGGTCCTTCCAGGTGCCCGACACGCCCCGGACGGTGGCCTGGCCGCCCAGGTTCCCCTGGGTGCCGACCTCGCGGGCGACCCGGGTCACCTCGTCGGCGAACGCCGAGAGCTGGTCGACCATCGTGTTGATGGTCTCCTTCAGCTCCAGGATCTCGCCGCGGGCATCGACCCGGATCTTCTGCGACAGGTCGCCCTTCGCGACCGCCGTCGCGACCTGGGCGATGGAACGGACCTGGCTGGTGAGGTTGCCGGCCATGACGTTGACCGAGTCGGTCAGGTCCCGCCAGGTGCCCGAGACGCCCTTCACGTCCGCCTGGCCACCCAGGCGGCCGTCGGTGCCGACCTCGCGGGCGACCCGGGTCACCTCGTCGGCGAACGACGAGAGCTGGTCCACCATGATGTTGATGGTTTCCTTGAGCTCCAGGATCTCGCCGCGGGCCTGGACGGCGATCTTCTGGGACAGGTCACCCCGCGCCACCGCCGTCGCGACCTGCGCGATGTCGCGCACCTGCCCGGTCAGGTTGCCCGCCATGGCGTTGACCGAGTCGGTCAGGTCCTTCCACGTCCCGGAGACGCCGGGCACCTCGGCCTGGCCGCCGAGCTTGCCCTCGGTGCCCACCTCCCGGGCCACCCTGGTCACCTCCGAGGTGAACAGGGCGAGCTGGTCGATCATGCCGTTGAACACGGTGGCGATCTCATCCATGAGCTCGTCGCCGACCCGGGGCAGCCGCGTGCCGAAGTCACCGCCCCGCACCGCCGTCAGACCAGCCAGCAACTGGCGCAGCGCTGGATCATCCAGTCTGGTCCTGCTCCCCCGCCCATCCGCCACGACGTCGGTCACCCTCGACTCCATCCCTACGACCACCACCTCACCCGGCGATGGCGTGACAGCCGTCATCAGCATGGGCGCGCCACAGTAGAGTAAGGGGCGCACGGCTGGCACCCGCCGACAATCCGCCGCACTCCTGCCGGACGTGAATAAGGAGTCACGTGTCGGGGTCGGCTCGCGACGAGGGCCGTTCCGCCGGGGACGAGGCGCCCCTGCTGGGCGTCATCGCCCGCCAGCGGCGAGAACTCGAGGACCTGCGCTCCCGCGTGGCGGCGGACAAGCTCGTGGACATCGCCGTCGGGGCGCTCGCCGAGCGCCTGCGCTGCTCGATCGCGGAGGCATCCCAGCAGCTCGCCCAGCTCGCCGGGGTAGCGGGGCTCACCCCCGCCGAGTTCGCCACCGCCGTCCTCGAACAGGGCGAGCCCACCCTCCCGCGCCCGACCCCGCGCCCGACCCCGCGCCCGACCGGCGACACCGACCGGCAGCGGCGCCGGCGGGCCTGGCTGACCCAGGCGGCCCTCTCCTACCCGAGCGACGGTTCCCAGATCGCCGCGGCCGTCCTCACCGAGGCGCTGGCCCCCCACGGAGCCGTGGCGGTGGTGCTCTGGCAGCTCGAGCCGGACGGCGCGCTGACGATGGTCGGCGCCGCGGGCCTACGCCCGGTAGACGTCAGCCGGTGGCAGCGCGTCCCCCCACTGCTGGACTGCGCGGCGACACGGGTCATCCGCGACGGATCGCCGTGCTGGTGGCCGGGCGGCACGACGGTGGCGCGGGTCGGGCCGTGGAACGGCGCCCGGGTCGCGCTGCCGCTGCATCGACCCGGCGGCGTCGCCGGGGTCGTCGAGATCTGCTGGCCCGCGCCGCTGGCCGACATCGGCCCCGGCCCGCGGCGCGAGCTCACCGGCCTGGCCGATCTGTGCGCGATGAGCCTGCGGACGCTGGCGGACACCGAACCCGAGTCGGCCGGTGCCGGCGCCGACGGGCTCGCGGACCGGGCCGGATGGCTGCTCGCGCTCCTCGACGCGATCCCGGCCCCGGTCCTGCTGGCCCACGCCATGCGCGGCGACGACGGCGCCGTGCTCGACTTCCAGGTCGACCACGTGAACGCCAGCTTCACCGACCCCGCCGGCCGGGCCCGCGAGGCGCTGCCCGGCCGTCGGCTCCTCGAGCTCTACCCTCTGATGGGCGCGGGCGGCGGAACCTTCGAGCGGGCCCTGGCGGTCCTGCGCTCCGGCGAGCCGTACCACGCCGACGGGGTGCTGCTCCACACTCTGGTCGGCGACACCGTCGTCACCGACGAGGTGGACGTCCGCGTCGCCCGCCTCTTCGACGGCATCATGATCAGCTGGCGGTCGGCGGACGGGCCGCATGGTTCCGACCGGTTGTTCTCACACCTCCAGCGGCTCGGCGGCTTCGGCGGCTGGCAGCAGGACCTGCGCACCGGAACCGTGCGCTGGACCGACCACACCTACGACCTGTTCCGCCGGCCCCGGACCGATCCGCCGATCCTGCTCGAGGAGCTCGACCGCCACGTCCACCCCGACGACGCCGCGGCCGTGGAGAACCTCCGGGACGGGCTGCTCCGCCTCGGCGAGTCCGTTGCGGCATCGTTCCGCATCGTGCACGACGACGGGACGATGCGCCGCCTGCGTGTGTTCGCGGAGCCGGTGGTTGACGCCCAGGGGGCACTCGCCGCCGCGCGCGGCGTCTACCAGGACATCACCAGCCACTACCGGACCCAGCTCGCCCTCGACGTCACCCAGGGCCAGCTCGCCGACTCCGAAGCGTGGGCGGACGACCAGCACCGGCTCGCGGTCACGCTCCAACGGGCCGTCCTGCCCGAGACGGACGAAGCGGCCCAGGCCAGCGGGCTCACCATCGCGGTGCGCTACCGCCCCGCCGTGCAGGAGCATCTCGTCGGTGGCGACTGGTATGACACGGTTCTGCTGCCCTCCGGCGACGTCCTGCTCGCCGTCGGCGACGTCGCCGGCCACAGCATCCGCACCGTCGCCGGGATGACCACCCTCCGCAACGGGTTGCGCGGCCTCGCCGTCACCGGCGCCGGCCCCGGCCAGCTCCTGCGCTGGCTCAACCAGGTCGCCTACCACCTCGCGGGAGACATCACCGCCACAGCCGTCTGCTGCCTGTACCGGCCGGCGGACCACACCCTGCGCTGGGCCCGCGCCGGCCACCTGCCCCCCGTCCTCGTCCGGGGCACCGACGCCCAGTCCCTGCCGCTCCCGGACGGACTGCTGCTCGGCGTCGACCCGGAGGCCACCTACGAGGAGATGACGACGGAGCTGCACCCGGACGACATGCTGCTGCTGTTCACCGACGGCCTCATCGAACGCCGCGGCACCGCCATCGACGACGCCCTCGACAGCCTGCTGACCATCGCCGCGAGGCCGGCCGCCGACGTGCACCAGCGAGCCGGCGACATCCTGACCCACGCCACCCCCGACACCGACGACGACACCTGCCTGATCGTCGTTCAGCTCCAGCCCGGCGACAGGTTCCGCCCGAGGTAGCCGGGTCAGCCGGGCCGGGCCGGGCCGGTCCGGTCCGGTCGGCCTCCCCGCCGGCCGGCCGGGAAATACCAGCTCCGCGAGGCCGAGGTATTAGTGTCCCCATATGGTGACTTCTACGTCTCGCGGACGGGCGAACTGATGGGGCGACGGACTCTGACCGTCGACACCGGCGAGGTCCCGCTGGTCGCGGATGCCTACGGGGACCCCACCGAACCGCCGGTGCTGCTGCTGCACGGAGGCGGGCAGACCCGGCACGCCTGGGACCGCACCGCCGCGGCGCTCGGCGCGTCCGGCTGGTACGCCCTGACGGCCGACCTACGCGGGCACGGCGAGAGCGGATGGTCGAAGGCCGCCGACTACACCGTCGACGCCTTCGCCGGCGACGTGGTGCGCCTGGTCGAACACCTGGGCCGCCCGCCCGTCCTGATCGGGGCGTCGCTGGGCGGGATCGCGTCGCTCGCGGCCCTCGGTTCGCGCCCGGATCTCGCGCTCGGGCTTGTGCTCGTCGACGTGTCCCCCTTCCTGCAGCCGGCCGGGGCGGAGCGGATCAGGCGGTTCATGACGACCAACGCCGCGACCGGTTTCGCCAGCCTTGAGGAGGCCGCGGACGCCGTGGCCGCCTACGTGCCGCACCGCCCGCGCCCGCGCAACGTCGAGGGGCTGCGCAAGAACCTGCGGGAGGTGGACGGCCGCTGGTTCTGGCACTGGGATCCGGCGTTCTTCGCCTCGGACCGCGATGAGGCGGTGCAGCGCAACCGTCTGATCGACCCCGCCCGCCTCGGCGCCGCCGCCTCCGGGCTGCGGATACCGACGCTCCTGGTCAAGGGCGGCGAGTCCGACGTGCTCAGCGTGGAGGACTCGATCCGTTTCCTCGAGCTCGTGCCGCACGCCGAGTTCGCGTCGGTCGCCGGCGCGCACCACATGGTCGCCGGAGACGACAACGCCGTCTTCGAGGTGGTGCTCGAGGACTTCCTGAAACGACGGATCCGGTCGCGCCTCGACCTCTTCCGGAGCCGGTGAGCGGGACGGCGGGAGGCCGACACGGGCCATGGCCAACCTGCCGCCCTCCGCAACCAGGGGCTCCGCCCATTTTCCCGGTCGCTTCGGGCGGGTGGCCTCCCCGCCGCACCCCCGGTTTTTCGATATGCCGGCGATAACTCTCCGGCCGATAATATCGACGTTATGCGCGTCTTGGTCGTCGAGGACGAACCCTATCTGGCGGACGCCATCCGCGCGGGTCTTCGCCTGGAAGCAATCGCCGCTGACACGGCCGGTGACGGGGTCACCGCTCTGGAGCTACTGCGGGTCAACACCTACGACATCGCCGTTCTCGATCGCGATATCCCCGGCCCCACGGGCGACGAGATCGCCGCGCACATCGTCGCTTCCGGCGCCGGAACACCGATCATGATGCTCACCGCGGCCGACCGGCTCGACGACAAGGTCTCCGGTTTCGGCCTCGGCGCCGACGACTACCTCACGAAGCCGTTCGAACTCCGTGAACTCGTCCTGCGGCTGCGAGCGCTCGACCGCCGGCGCGCACACAACCGGCCGCCGGTGCGGGAGATCGCCGGCCTGCGCCTGGATCCGTTCCGCCGGGAGGTCTACCGCGACGGCCGCTATGTCGCGCTCACCCGGAAACAGTTCGCTGTGCTAGAGGTTCTCGTCGGGGCCGAAGGCGGTGTCGTCAGCGCCGAGGAACTGCTGGAACGGGCCTGGGACGAGAACGCGGACCCGCTTACCAACGCCGTGCGCATCACGGTCTCGGCTCTGCGCAAGCGCCTCGGCGAACCCGGGATCATCGCGACGGTGGCCGGCGTCGGGTACCGCATCGACACGCCACCCACCGGGCGGGAGCACGGATCTCGTGGATGAGGACGTATCTCGTGGATAGGGACGGATCTCGTGGATAGAGCCCCCGGCCTGAGCGTTCGTCTCAAACTGACCCTCAGCTACGCCGGATTCCTCATGGTCGCGGGAGCCGTGCTGATCGCCGCGGCGTGGGTCACCCTTTTCAGTGGCATACCCCGCGGGGTCATCCTCATCCAGTACGAGCGCTTCCGGCTCCTGCGCGACTTCGCTCCGGCGGCGGCCGTCGGGATGACGTTCCTGCTGGTGTTCGGGCTGGTGGGCGGATGGCTTCTCGCCGGCCGGATGCTCGCGCCCCTGACCCGTATCACGGCGGCCACCCGCGTGGCCGCGAACGGATCGCTGGGCCACCGGATCCGGCTGCCCGGCCGGGCCGACGAGTTCCACGAGCTCGCCGACGCCTTCGACACGATGCTCTCCCGGCTTGAGGCGCACGTCGCCGAGCAACGCCGGTTCGCGGCCAACGCCTCCCACGAACTGCGCACACCGTTGGCGACCACCCGCACCCTCCTGGAGGTCGCCCAGCGGGATCCGAACCATGAGCCCGGCGAACTCGTGGACCGTCTGCACGCCGTCAACACCCGGGCGATCGACCTGGTGGAGGCCCTGCTCCTGCTCAGCCGGGCCGAGCAACGATCATTCTCCCGGGAACCCGTCGACCTGTCCCTGGCGGCGGAGGAGGCGACCGAGACGCTCCTCCCCCTCGCCGGGAAGTACGGCGTCACCATCGAGACCTCCGGCGTGCTGACCCCCGCCGTCGGCTCACCCGCGCTCCTGTCGCAGCTGGCGACGAACCTCGTGCACAACGCGATCGTGCACAACCGGCCCGGGCAGGGCACCGTGTGGGTCACGACCAGCGCGCTTCCCAAGAGCGTGGTGCTCACCGTCGAGAACACCGGCGAGAAGCTCGACCCGGCGCTGGTCGCCACGCTCGCCGAGCCGTTCCGGCGCGGGACCGCACGGGTGCGCGCCGACCAGGCGGGCCTCGGACTCGGCCTGGCGATCGCCCGGAGCATCACCCAGGCGCACGGCGGCACCCTCGTCCTCACGCCCCGGGCCGCCGGGGGGCTCCGCGTCCGGGTGGCGCTGCCGGCCGGCGCGGCGCCCGGCGCGGCGACCAGCGCGGCGACCGGCCCGCGGCGCGGCCGGCGCTCCACCAGGCCCGCCGCCGCTCTCAGGCCACCGGAAAATCGTAGTAGGTGTCTGGATGAGGCTCGTCGTTGAGCGTGTAGTGCCACCACTCCCGTTCGTACGCGCGGAAACCGCTGGCTTCCATGACCGCGCGGAGGTGCTCGCGGTTTCTCGTCTCGGCCGGGGTGAGGCCCGTCGCGCCGTGCCGGGAGACCGAGTCCATCAGGTCATGGCGACCACCCATGGGGACGAGCTCGCCGCTGGCCAGGTCATAAAGCGTCAGGTCCACCGTGCTGCCCCGGCTGTGGCCTGAGGAGACGGCCACATATCCCCGCTCGAACATCTCGGCTCGGTCGATGTTCGGATAGTGCCGCGCCTTCGTCCGGCCGTCCTCCGGTCGCCGTGACCAACGCAGGAAGCACTCCACGGCCCGCCGCGGCCGATAGCCGTCCCAGAGCAGCAGGCCAAAACCGAGGGCCGCCGCCTCGTCCCGCACTCCCCGCAGGGCCGCGCACAGCGCTCGGGTACCGACGATCCGGTTCACCAGATAGCCATCCACCGGCTTGCCGATGAAATTGTCCCAGGTGGCGTACTTGGCATCCCAGCGCACGCCGGGCAGGAACTCGTCCACGAAGACGAAGTCATTCTCCATCGGCTGTTCCCGCCAGCGCCAGGGACACCGCCCGGTCGATCACGTCAGCCAGTGACAGGCCCGCGGCCGCCATCATCCGCGGGTAACGGCTGTACGAGGTCAGGCCGGGCAGGGTGTTGACCTCGTTGAGGACCACCCCGTCGTCCGTCAGAAACATGTCGACGCGCGCCAGGCCACGGCAGCCCAGGGCACGGTAGACGACCTTCGCCGTCTCCTGGACGAGCGCGCGCGCCTGGGCCGAGATATCGGCCGGGACGATCGGGGTCGAGTTCTCGGAGCCGCTTTCCGGCGCGCTCTCCTGATGGATCCGGAAAAAGCCGTGGGACAGCGAGATCCGGTCCACCTCGCCGGTGAGAAGATCCGGGGCGTTCCCCAGGACGGCGCAGCCGACCTCGCCGCCGACGACCGCCTCCTCGATCAGCACCTTCGAGTCGAACCGCCGCGCGGATGCCAGCGCGCCGGGTAGCTCCTCCGCCCGGGTTACCCGGCTGACCCCGAAGGACGACCCGGAACGAGCCGGCTTCACGAACACGGGGTAGGTGAACCGGCCGGCGTCGACGTCAAGGCCAGGATCGGCGCCGGCGTCCGCCGTCCAGAAGTTCGGCGTGGCGATACCCGCGCTTCTGGCGACGGCATAGGCCAGGGACTTGTCCATGCAGAGGGCGGAGCTCTGGACGTCGCAGCCGACGTACGGGATGCCGGCCATCTCCAGCAGGCCCTGCATCGCGCCGTCCTCGCCGAACCGGCCGTGCAGGACTGGCAGCACGACGTCCAGCCTGATCGTCTCGTACCGTCCCCGCTCCAGCACGAGCAGCCCGTGCACGTCCCGGTCCGGCGACAGCACGGCCGGCCGGCCACCGCCGCCCCGCCAGTCCGAGTCGGGACCGCCGCACAGCCGCCAGGCGCCGCTTTTCGTAATGCCGACATAGCACGGCTCGTACTTTTCCGGGTCGAGGTTCCTCGCCACCTCCCGCGCGGACCGGACCGAGATGGGATGCTCTTCGGAGCACCCCCCGAAGACAATGCCGACCCTGATCCTGCTCACGGGTTCCCGCTTTCGAATCTCAGACAGTTGACAATGGTGTTCTCGACGGTGTCCCTCAGCGCATGGTCCGTGTAATAGGCGGTGTGCGGGCTGACGACGACGTTCGGCAGTTCCTGTAGCCGCGCCAGCGGCTTGTTCTCGAGCGGTCGACCGCTGTGGTCGGCGTAGAAGATGCCGTCCTCCCCTTCGACGACGTCCAGCGCCGCGCCGCCCAGCCGGCCGCCTTCCAGTTCCTGGACGAGTGCCTCGGTGTCGAGCAGGCCGCCGCGGCCGGTGTTGACGACGACGGCGCCGTCCTTCAGGCATCCGATGCGCCGGCGGTCCAGCAGATGGTGCGTCGCCGGGGTGAGCGGTAGGTGGAGCGTCACGATGTCGCTGCGCCGCAGCAGTTCGTCGAGGGGCACGTAGCCGGCGCAGGCTTCGGGCCGGCTGTCGTACGCCAGCACCCGGCAGCCGAAACCCCGCAGCCTCGCGATGACCGCCGCGCCGATACGCCCCGTCCCTACCACGCCGACCGTCAGGTCGCGCAGCTCCTTTCCGCGCACATCGTTCAGCCGGTAGTCCCGCCGGTCCACGCGGCGGATGACGGACTTCGCCCCCCGAACCACCATGAGCATCAGCATCAGCGTGTAGTCCGCCACGCTGTCGGGTGAGTAGACGACGTTCGCCACCGAGATGCCGATGCTCGCCGCGTATTCGGTGTCGATGTGGTTGTAGCCGATACTTCGGGTGGAGATGTACGCCACTCCGGCCCGGCGCAGCGCGAGCAGCGCGGCGTCGGTGACCCGGGTCCGGTGGCCGATGCTGACGCAGCGGTTTCCGGCGGCCAGATCGGCATTGGCCACGGAGACCGGCGCCGCGACGATCGTCGGCGTGACGCGAAAGCGTGCCGCCATCACCCGGAACAGAACAGCCTCGTCCGGCCCGCACTCGTAGACCGTTATTCCCACCGGCGTCCGCGCTGGTTCAGCATCGCTCACGCCTTCAGTGAAGGCGCCGTGGCGTTGTCGGCGCGTATGTGGTTCCGCATACGACAACGAAATGTTACCCACCGGTAACATGTTGTGGGCCTATCCACCGCCGCATACGCGCCGGCAACATCGCGCCGGCTCTACTGGCGCCGTGACCAGAACATGATTCCGCTGCGCCTCGACGAGATCGCCGCGGTCGTGGACGGAACAGTCGTCAGCGGCACGGTCGAAAACGACACGGCCAAAAGCGCCATGGTCGAAAGCGACACGGTCATAAACGGCATGGCCAAAAACGACTACGCGGTGGCGGTGAACGCGGTGACGGTGACCGCGCCGGCCGTGCTCGACGGCCGGCGGGCCGAGCCGGGCGGCCTGTTCGTCGCGTTCGCCGGTGAGCGCGTCGACGGACACGACTATGCCGCCCAGGCCGCTGAGGCCGGCGCGGTGGCTGTGCTCGGCTCCCGGCCGACGGCGCTGCCCACCGTCGTCGTCACCGACACCCAGGCCGCGCTGCGCGCGCTGGCCGCCCACGTCGTGGCCCGGCTGCGCCCCGGACTGACCGTCATCGCCGTGACCGGCTCCCAGGGCAAGACCAGCACCAAGGACCTGCTCGCGGCCGCGCTCTCGGGCACCGCGCCGACGATCGCCACGATCGGCTCGCTCAACAACGAGCTCGGCGTGCCGCTCACCATGCTGCGGGCCGACGGGGCCACCCGGTTCCTCGTCCTGGAGATGGGTGCCCGCCACGTCGGCGACATCGCCGCGCTCACCCGCCTGGTCGCGCCCGACGTCGCCGTCGTCCTGGCCGCCGGCCAAGCCCACCTGGGCGAGTTCGGCTCGCGCGCGGCCATCGCCCGGACGAAGGCCGAACTGGTGCAAGGTCTCGCCCCCGGCGGCCGCGCCGTTCTCAACGCCGACGACCCGCGGGTGGCCGCGATGCGCGCGCTCACCGACGCACCCGTCCTGACCTTCGGCCGGGCCGAGCACGCCGACGTCCGTGTTCTCGACCTGACCCTCGACCGGCGCGCCCGGCCGTCCTGCACGCTGCGAGCCGCCGGCGTATGCGCCCCCGTCACGCTGCCGATCGTCGGCGCGCACCAGGCGTTCAACGCGGCGGCCGCCGCCGCGGCGGCGCTCGCGGCCGGCGTGCCGCTCGACGTGACGGCGCCGGCGCTGGCCGGCGTCGCGCTGTCGCCGCGGCGCCTGGAACCGCGGCGCCTGGAACCGCGGGATCTCGCCGGCGGGGCGACCCTGCTCGACGACTCCTACAACGCCAACCCCGACTCCACCCGCGCCGCCCTGGACGCGCTGGCCGCCGTCGAGGGAACGCGACGCATCGCCGTGCTGGGCGCGATGCTCGAGCTCGGCGAGGCCAGCGCGGCCGAACACCGGGCCATCGGCGCCTACGCCGCCACCCACGCCAACGTCGTGGTCACGGTGGGCGAGGCCGCCCAGCCGATCGCCGCGGGGGCGATCGCCGCCGGCGCCGGCAGTCGTGCGCCGGCACAGGTCCTGGCGCTGGCCGACAACGACGCGGCCGTCGACTGGCTGCGCGGCCCCGGCCGGCTCGCCCCCGGCGACGTGGTGCTGGTCAAAGCCTCCCGCGGCGCCCGCCTCGACGAGGTCGCCGCCGCGCTCACATAACCGGACGACCGGCCAGAATGCCCGGAACACGCCCGATCGTTGATCGGATAGTTTCCCGACCATGGCGGTTCCTGTCCGGCCGGTGTTCGTGAGCCACACCTCGGACATGGCCCGATTCCCGGCCGCCCGGTCCTTCGTAGCGGCCGCGGTGGACGCCGTGCTGCGCACGCCCGGATTCTCGCCGGTGGACATGGCGTACTTCGCGGCCCGCGACGAGCAGCCGGCGGCGTTCTGCGTGGCCCAGGTCGAGGCGTGCGACGTCTACGTCGGAGTGATCGGCCTGCGCTACGGATCGCTGGTGCCGGGCGGCGGCGGCCTGTCCTACACGGAGACGGAGTTCGCGGCCGCGACCCGGCTGGGCATCCCGCGACTGATCTTCATGCTGGACGAGGACGTTCCGCTGCCCCGCGGCTTCACCGACCCGGCCGGCGGCGCGGTCGACACCTTCCGGCAGCGGCTGGAGACCGCCGGGCTGATCGTCAAGCGCTTCCGCACGCCGGACGGGCTGGAAGCCGCGATCAGCCAGGCCCTCGGCCAGCTGCCGAAGCCGCCCGCCGCCGGCGTCCCCTGGATGGCGCCGCCGCCGACGGCCGCCGTGGACCGGCCCGACGTGCTCGAGCCGCTGCTCGCCGCCGTCCTGGCCAGCGGCGGGGCGGTCACCGGCGAAGCGGTCACCGGCGTCCAGGGCGCGGGCGGGTTCGGCAAGACGACGCTGGCCCGGATGATCTGCGCGGCCCCGGCGGTCCGCGACCGCTTCCCCGGCGGCGTGCTGTGGGTGACCCTCGGCGAGCAGGCGGCCGGGGCCGAGCTTGCCGGCCTGGTCAACGGCCTGTGCGAGGTGCTCACGGGCGAGCCGGGAACGTCCGCCGACCCGATCATGGCCGGCACCCGGCTCGGCGCCCTGCTGTCCGACCGGCCGGCGACGCTGCTGGTGGTGGACGACGTGTGGGACCGGCGGCAGCTCGACCCGTTCCTGCTCGGCGGCCAGGGCTGCCGCCGGCTCATCACCACCCGCAACCGCGGCGTGCTGCCGGACGGCGCGACGTCGATCCTGGTCGAGGAGATGACGCCGGCCGAGGCCGGCGGACGGTGACCGCCGGCGTTACCGGTGTGACACCGCCGACCCTCGACGGGCTGGTCCGGACGGCCGGCTCCTGGCCGGTGCTGCTCGGCCTGGTCAACGGTCAGCCGCGGGAGCTGGTCGCCGACGGCGCGGACCCGGACGAGGCCGCGATCTGGCTCGCGGACCGGCTGGCCCGCCGCGGCCCGACCGCGCTGGACACCGCCGACCCCCGCTCACGCGGCCAGGCGGTGGCGGCGACCGTCGGGGTGAGCCTGGGCCGGCTGAGCGCGGCCGAGCAGGCGCGGCTGGTGGAGCTGGCCGTCCTGCCCGAGGACGTGCCGGTGCCCGGGGACGTCGTCGACCTGCTGTGGGCCGGGCGGGACGGCCTGACCAGCGCGGGCGCCCAGGCGCTGCGGCGCCGGCTCGTCGCCCTGCGCCTGCTCGGGCAGCGCTGGGCGGACGGCGAGCCCGCCGTCGTCCTTCATGACGTGCTCCGCGACTACTTCGCCGGCCAGCTGTCCCCGGCCGAGACGACGGCGGCCCACCGCCGCCTGGTCGACGCGGCCCGCTCACTGTGCGCCGGCGGGCCGACGGCATGGTGGACCGGAACGGCCTGGTGGACGCTGCCGGCCGACGCCGGCTACCTGTGGCGCCACCTCGTCGGGCACCTGCTCGGCGCCGGGCTGGCGGACGAGGCCGACCGGCTCGGCACCGACCTGCGCTGGGTCGAGGTGAAGACCCGCCGGCTCGCCTCGACGGTGCCGGCCGAGGCCGATCTGGCGCTGCTCGGCACCCCGCTGGCGGCCGTCCTGGGGCGCGCGCTCGGCCAGCTGGCCCACCTGCTCACCCCGATCGACCCCCCGACGGCGCTGGGCGCCAGCCTGGCCAGCCGGCTGACCGGCGTCGACGGTCTGGGCCCCCTCGTCGAGGCCTACCGCCCGCACCTGGCCATGCCCCGGCTGGAGAGCCGCTGGCCGCTGCCCGACCAGCCCGACCCGGCGCTGCGCCGCACCATCGACGCCCCGTCCAACGGCCTGTACGGCTGCGCGTTCTCCCCCGACGGGACGTTGGTGGCGACCGCCGCCTCCCTGACGACGGTGCTGTGGGACGTCGAGACCGGCCGCCCGCGGCGGATCATCGAGGGCCACGACGGCGCCGCGTACGCGTGCGCGTTCTCCCCCGACGGCACCCTGCTCGCGACGGCCACCCACGACGGCGCCGTCCTCCTGTGGGAGGTCGCCTCCGGCCGCCGGCAGGTCGCCGTCGCCCACCCCGACGAGGTCTCTGGCTGCGCATTCTCCCCGGACGGGCGGCTGCTCGCCACGGTCTGCTTCGACCGCGCCGCCCGGGTCTGGACGCTCGACGGGCGCTGCCGGGCCGCGCTGCGCATGGCCGAGCCGCTGCTGGCCTGCGCCTGGCATCCGCGCGACGCGACGATCGCCGCCGTCGGCCGCGGCGGCGTCTACCTCCTGGCCTACCGCGCCTGAACCTCGCGCCCCGTCAGGTCACCAGCCGCCACCTCGTACCATCGCCAGAGCGCCGACAACGCTCTGGACAGCCACTGCGCGGGCCAGCTCGCCGGGGCGCATTAGAACATACGTCCGGGAGACGGAGAACGGTGGCGGCGGAGAAGGCGGGGCAGGCCCGCGCGGGCGCGCCCGTCTCGCTGGGCCAGGCCCAGGGAAGCTTCACCCGCGCTCGCCTGCTGGAGTGCGCCCGCGAGGTAGACGAACTCCGCGACTGGGACGACCACTACGTCGACCTGTACGGCCCCACCGCCGTCAGGGAGATCGCTTCTTCCTGGTACCGGACCATGTTCGGCGAATCGCCGGAAAAACCACGTCACCGGTCTTCCTCCTGACCGATGCCGCTGGTATGGGTGACCGGGAACGCGGGAACCGGCAAGTCGACGGTGTGCGAACTCCTGAAAGACCGCGGCGAATTCGCTCTCGACGCCGACTGGGCCGGCTACAGCCAGTGGTTCGACCGGACGAGCGGTCAGGTCGTCGTCGACCCGCCCTACCCGGTGCCGCCCGGCTGGCTCGACCGCTTCGCGTGGCGCATCAACCGGGCCAAGGTGGCGGAGCTCGGGGCCCGGGCGAGCGACACAGTGGCGTTCCTGTGCGGCAGCGTGGAGAACGAGGTCGACGTCTGGAACCTGTTCGACCTCGTGATCTGCCTGGTCGCCGACAACCAGACGCTGCGGGAGCGCCTCGCCGCCCGCTCGACGAACGCCTTCGGCCGCCGTCCGGAGGAGCTGGCCGCCGTCATGGTCTGGAACGAGGGGGCCGAGGAAACCTACCGAGGTTTCGGCGCGACCATCATCGACGCCCGCCGGCCCAGGGCGGAGGTCGTTGACGCGGTTCTGGCCGCCACGACGAGAAGGTTCCCGTTTCGACGCCCCGCCGGGGGTAACCGCTAGATTCGCGCCCTGACCGCCCGGCAGTAACCGCCCGACAGTTAGCGCCCGACGCCGAAAGGGGACCGTATGACGCGGCAGCGAGGCTGGGACATCGTCACCGGACCGGGCATCACGGCGCTGGGCATCGCGGCCGCCCGCGGCGTCGAGTCGTCGCGGCCGGACGCCCTCATCGACGACCCGTTCGCCCTCGCGTTCGCGCGCGCTGTCGACTCCCCGGTGCCGTTCCCGCTGCGCTGGCCGGAACCGGGCGAACCGGTGAGCGACCGGCAGGCCCAGACCCTGCACACCTCCCGCTTCATCGGCGTGCGCTCCCGGTTCTACGACGACGTCGTCCAGGACGCGCTGCGGGCGGGGACACGGCAGGTCGTCCTGTTCGCCGCCGGCCTGGACACGCGCGCCTACCGGCTGGCCTGGCCGGCCGAGGCGACGGTCTACGAGCTCGACCAGCCCCGGGTCCTCGCCTTCAAGAACGAGGTGCTGCACCGGGAGCGGGCCCGGCCCCGGTGCCGGCGGGTCACGGTCGGGATCGACCTCCGTAACGACTGGGAGGCCGCGCTGGCCGCCGGGGGCTTCAGCCCGGACGCCCCGACCGTCTGGGTCGCCGAGGGACTGCTCGGCTACCTGTCGCCGGACGCCGAGAAGAAGCTGCTCGAGCGGGTCACCGCCTGCTCGGCGCCGGGCAGCCGCCTGGCCTTGGACCGGTTCGGCAGCCTGGCCGCCGTGACCGCGGACCTGGAGCGGCTGCGCGCCCGCTCCGGGCTCGACGCCAGCTCGCTGTTCAACCTCGAACCGCGACCGCACCCGGTGCAGTGGCTGCGCCCGCACGGCTGGACCGTCCGCGAGGACGACGACGCCACCGTCGCCCGCCGCTACGACCGCGACCTGACCGACCCGTTCACCGGTCAGGACAGCCGTCCCTGGCAGGACACCCGCTTCCTCACCGCCGAGCTCGCCCGGGCCTGACCGCGCCGGCCGGTCAGTCGTTGCGGGCGATCGCCGGGCCGGTGGCCCGCTCCAGCAGCGGGAGGGTCGAGGCGATGACCAGCAGCGACGCGACGAGCCCGGCCCCGACCAGCGCGTAGTAGCTCGCCGCCGGCGCGCGCACGGTCTCACCCAGTTGGGAGCGCAGGAACAGCCCGGCCGTCAGGAAGCCGGTCGCGATGGCCACCACCGCCCCGGCCAGCAGTGGCACCGCGTTCTCGAGCGCGACGACCCGGCGCAGCAGCCCCAGCGGGGTGCCGGCCAGCCGCAGCAGGCTGAACGGCCGCCCGCGTTCGGCCAGCCCGGCGATCGCGCCGACCGCCAGCCCGCAGCCGGCGACGGGCAGGCTGATAAGCATCACCAGGTTGGCCAGCCGCTGGTAGGCGCGGTTCAGCTTCCGGTCCCGGTCGGCCTCCTCGGCGATCGTCAGGGGGATGACGTGGTCCGGGTTGGCCAGCCGGAGCGCGGAGCGGGCCCGTTCGACGGCGGCCGGCCCGTTCGCCGCCACCACGACGGCCTGGACCGGCAGGCGCTCGAGCTGGGTTACCGGGACGCCGGCCGGGGGCCAGCGCTGCTCGTTGATGCCGCCGCGCGACCAGTCCGCGCCGCCGCCGACGTTCACGGTCGTCGCCCCGGCCGGGCACTGCCCCAGCGCCGGGGTATCGGCCAGCTGCGCGCAGGTGACGGCGCCGATCGCCGGGTGGTCTGGGCTGTCCGGCGAGATCGTGTGCACCACGGTCACGCCGAGGACGCCGGGGACCGAGCGGAGCTCGGCCGGCAGCCCGGCCGGGATGGCGGGCGCGTCGCGGGGCCCGGCCGGGGTGTAGGTCTGGTAGCGGTCGATGAGCGTGGCCCGTTCGGCCGGGCCGCGGCGGACGAGGGGACGGTCGCGGCCGCCGACGCCGTAGGCGTCGATGGTGGTGATCGTCGCCACGGCGACGCTGGTCACGAACAGAGCGAGAACCAGGCCGCCGATGGCCCGGAAACCGGAGCTGGGGTTGTCGGCCAGCCGCCGCGCCGCGAGCAGCACCGCGGGCCGGCCCGTCCGCCGGGCCAGCGGGCGGGCGACGGCCCCGGTCAGCCACGGCCCGACGACGACCAGGCCGACCATGGTCATCAGGATCCCGAACATGTATGCCTGGGCCTGGCCGGACGTCGCCCGCGGCCGGCCGGCGTGGACGAACCAGGCCAGCTCGCCCAGGCCGATCAGCAGTGGCAGAACACGCCAGGCCCGCGGGGCCGGCGGGGTCACGCGCCGAGCCACCGCGAGCGGGGACGCGCCCACTCGCCGCAGGGCCAGCCAGGCCGCGGCGACGGCCGCCACCGGCACGCCAGCCGCGACGAGCAGGACGTCGGCGGCGCTCAGCGACAGGTCGGCGGTGAAGAACCGGCCGCCGGTGAAGTCGATCCGGGCCAGTGCCGGGCGGCCCAGGTAGAACAGCCCGAAGCCGGCCGCGACGCCGGCCAAGGCGGCCAGCCCCGACTCGACGGCCGCGAGCAGGCTGATCTGGCCGGGGGTCGCCCCGGCCAGACGCATCGCGGCGAACCGCTGCTCGCGCCGGGCGGCCGACAGGCGGGTCGCCGTCCCGATGAACGTCATGATCGGGAAAAGCAGCGCGGCCGTCACGACGGACAGGATGAGCTCGATGCCGTTCGCGTTGATGCCGATGTCGTAGCAGTCGCCCGAGCAGGCGCTCGGTGGCGCCGTACCGATGGCGGTGACCCGCTCAGCGCCTTGCGCGTGCGCCAGTTCGTCGGCCCGTCGCCCGATGATGACAATCAGCGAGTCCGGCGCCGGCAGCGCGGCCGGCCCGATCAGGCCGGCCAGCCGACCGGGGTAGCGGGCGCCGAGTTCGGCGGCGGGCGTCGAGCGCAGCAGCGCGGCCATCGCGGGCGACGCGTAGTACTGGCCCGGGCCGGGCAGGCGCGGGATCCCGGGGGGCACCGGCGAGCGGGCGCCCGTGGCGGCCTCGTCGACGCGGCCGATGACCCGGCCGGCGAACTCGTCCGAGCTCACCCGCCACCACAGTGGGTCCATCCCCGCCACCGACGCGCCGCCGCCCGTATGGGTGTCCAGCCAGCCGTACCGGGCGTTCTGCGCGTTGACCGCGTTGATCCCGGCCAGCGCGCCCAGCAGCATTGAGACGCCCAGCGCGACCCCGGCCGCGACCAGCGCGAGGCGGCCCCAGGCCTCCCGGCCGCCGCCCAGGGCCAGCCGCACCCCGAGGCGGATCACGATGCCGCCGGCGCGGGCTCGTAGGAGGTCACCGTGCCGTCGCGGACGACGACCTCGCGGTCGGCGTAGGCGGCGACCCGGGGCGCGTGGGTGACCAGGATGACGGTCGTGCCCTGGTCTCGCGCCTCGCTGACCAGCAGGTTCATGACGTTCTCGCCGGTGAGCGAGTCGAGCGCGCCGGTCGGCTCGTCGGCGAACAGGACGTCCGGCCGGGCCACCAGAGCGCGGGCCAGCGCGACCCGCTGGGCCTGGCCGCCCGACAGTTCGCCCGAGCGTCGGCTCTGGGTGCCGGCCAGATCGAGCCGGTCGAACCACGGCCGGGCCTCGGCCAGTGCTCGGGCCCGCCGGACGCCGTTCAGCAGCAGCGGCAGGGCGACGTTCTCCTCGGCCGTCAGCTCGGGGACGAGCTGGCCGAACTGGAAGACGAAGCCGAACCGGTCCCGCCGCAGTGCGCCGCGCTCGTTCTCGCGCAGCGTGTCCAGGCGCCGCCCGGCGAAGTGGATCTCACCGGAGTCCGGGGTCAGGATGCCGGCCAGGCAGTGCAGCAACGTCGACTTGCCCGACCCGGACGGGCCCATCACGGCCAGGATCTCGCCCGCCGCGACCGTCAGGCTGGCGCCCCGCAGCGCCGGCGTCGGCCCGAACGACAGGCTGACGTGCCGGGCCTCGATCAGCGGGCCGCCGCCGGCCCCGGCACCCGTACCGCCGCTCACGGCCGCACCGCCTTCGCGAGCGCGTCCAGGCGGGCCGACGTCATGTCGATCCAGCGCAGGTCGGCCTCGAGGTGGAACAGCCCGTGGTCGGCCAGTATCCCGTCGACGAGGCCGCCGGTCCGCTTCAGCTCGGTCAGCTCGCGCATCCGCCGCAGGTGAGCCGCCCGCTGCGCATCCAGGTAGCTCTCGGCCGACCGGTCGGACATCAGGGCCAGCACGACCTTGACGAACAGCACGGTCTGCAGGTGCGGCTCGGCCTCGACCGGCTCGCGCAGCCAGGCCTCGAGCTCGGTAACACCCTGCTCGGTGATCACGTAGCGCTTGCGCTCCGGCCCGTCGCCCGGCTCGGCCGGGCCGACCAGCACCTTCCCGTCCCGGGCGAGGCGCCCGAGCGTCGAGTAGACCTGACCGAACGGCAGCGGACGCCCGCGGCCGAAGACAGTGTCGTAGTCGCGCTTGAGGTCGTAGCCGTGCCGCGGCTCGCGCTCCAGCAGGCCCAGTAATGCCATCGGAACCGTCATACCCGAGTGTCTACACTCGATGTATACCTCGGGTCAATAGTCCCCTGAGCGTGGTCCGTTTCGTTCAAGCCAGGGCCCCGCGGAGCCCGGTAGAACCGTCGGGATCGGCGGTAACACGCCCGGGAGAGGAGACGGAATTGAAGCCACGCATACACGTCATCACGCTTGCGGTCGATGATCTCGAGCGGTCGCTGGCCTTCTACCGCGACGGTCTGGGCTGGGCATCGAGCGGCGTCATCGGCACCGAGTTCGCGGGCAGCGAGACCGAGCCGGCCGGCGCGACCGCGATGTTCACGCTGGCCGACGGCCTGGTCCTGTCCCTGTATCCCCGTGCGGAGCTGGCGAAGGACGCGGGCCTCGCCGCCGAACAGGTCGCCGGCACGGGGGTCGGCCTCGGCCACACGGTCGAGCGGCGCGAGGACGTCGACGCCGTCCTTGAGCAGGCCCGCCGGGCCGGCGCAACCGTGCCGGGACCGCCGCACGAGCGGCCGTGGGGGATCTACACCGGGCACTTCCGCGACCCCGACGGGCACCTGTGGGAGGTCGTGTACTTCCTGCCCGGCCAGGCCCCAGCCGCCGGCGACCCAGCCCGGGCAACCAGTACGGCCGGAGCCTGAGGGGATCAGCCCGGCTCAGCAAGGAACCGAGCCGGGCCGTCCCGCCGGGACGGGCCTACTCCCGCCAGCTACTGGCGAGGTCCCGCTCATCCTCGGGCCGGCCGTCGTCGTCGGCCGTGCCGGTCCGCTGGGCCGGGGCGAGGGCGTCCTCCGCCGGCTCGACCGAGAAGTGCGGCGTGATCCGGTCCAGCCAGCGCGGCAGGTACCAGTTGGCCTTGCCGAACAGGTTCATCAGGGATGGGACGAGCGCCGTCCGCAGGATGAACGCGTCCAGGAACACCGCCGAGGCGAGGCCGGTACCGAAGATCTTGATCTGCCGGCCCGGGGTGAGCAGGAAGCCCAGGAACACCACGATCATGATGAACGCGGCGGCGGTGATGATGCCGCCGGTCTCGGCCTGCCCGGTCGTGACCGACCGCCGGTTGTCCTTGGTGTGCACCCACTCCTCGTGCATGCGGCTGACCAGGAACACCTGGTAGTCCATGGACAGGCCGAACAGGATGGCGAAGAGCATCACCGGTATCCAGGCGTCGATCGGCCCACCTGGCCCAGCGCCCATCCCGTCGGACAGCCAGCCGTACTGGAAGATCGCCACCCCGAGGCCGAACGAACCACCCGTGGCGAGCAGGTTCATGACGGCCGCGGTCAGCGGGACGACCAGGCTGCGGAACGCCAGGAGCAGCAGGATGAACGACAGCCCGACCACGACCGCGATGAACAGCGGCATCTTGCGGGCCAGCACAGTGGCGAAGTCGACGTTGATCGCCGTGCCGCCGTAGGTGTAGATGCGGTTCGGCGTGCCGTCGTACAGCGGCGGCAGCACGCTCTTACGCAGGTGCCGGACCAGCGTGTAGGTCTTCTCCGACTGCGGCGACGTCGTCGTCCTGAACGTCACGAACGTGACGTTGTTACCCAGCGGGTTCCGGCCGAGGCTGCCGGGATCGACGCCGGGGACGGCGGCCAGGGCGTTCGACACCTTGTCCAGGTAGGCCTGGTCCGTGGCGCCGGGTCCGCTCACGACGGCCTCCAGGGTCGAGTTGTACCCGACCCCGAAGTCGGTGGAGATCAGGTCGTAGCCGGCCCGGGTGGTCGCGCCCTTCGGGTCGCTGCCCTGGTCGCTGGCGCCCAGGTTGAGGGAGAAGAACGGCAGGGCGATGACGATCATCACCGCGCCCGACACGACGGCGACCCCGAGGCGGTTGTTGGCGACGAACCGGGACCACCGGGCCCACCGGCCGACCGGCTGATCGTCGATGAACTCGCCGGCCCGCACGGCGGCCCGCTGCTTACGGGGCAGCACCTTCAGACCGAAGATGGCTAGCAGCGCGGGCAGCAGGGTCAGCGACGCGATCATCGTGAACCCGACCGCGAACGCGGTGGCCACCGCCATGCCGTTGAAGAAGCTCACGCCCAGGGCGATAAGGCCGAGGATCGCGATGCAGACGGTTGATCCGGCAAACAACACGGCGCGGCCCGACGTGTTGATTGCGGACACAATGGCGTCGGAGACCGGCATTCCCTGGCGCAGGTTACGGCGATGCCTCGTGACGATGAACAGCGCATAGTCGACGCCGACACCGATCACCATCAACTCCGCCAGATAGGGCGTGATGTTGGAGACGTTGATGGCATGGCTGAGGATGTAGATCACGCCGAGGCCGCTGACGAGGGCGACAATCGCGCTGGCCAGCGGCAGCACGGTCGCGGCGACGGTGCGGAACACGATCGCCAGGATGATGAGCGCGGCGAGGAACCCGAGGAAGACCGAGCTGCCCGACCCCTCGCTCTGGCCGATGCCGGCAAAGGCGTCACCGGTGAACTCGACCCGCAGCGAGTCGCCGCGCAGGCCCTTCAGCTGCTCGTAGACGTTCTTGAACAGGGCCGCGTCGTAGTGGTCGGTCTCCCACGTCACCGTCATCAGCGCGGTGGTCGAGCCCTTGGAGCCGTTGAGCAGCTTCGGGTTGCCCGGCCCCGCGGCCGCCGGCTTGGCGCAGTCGATCGACTGCCACGGCGTCGCGATCAGGGCCACGTGGTTACCCGAACCGCACAGCTTGACGAGAGCCGGCTGAAGCTGCGCGGGCGGACCGGTGAACGCCCCGCTCTTGTTCTTGAGCACGACGGTGCCCGCCGCGCCGTTCTGGTTGTTCAGCCCCGCGTCCTTCAGCAGCTTCGCCACCGACGCGGTCTCGGTGTGCGGGAGGCTGAAGGTGTCCTTGTACGAGGCACCGCCCATCGCCCCGGCGATGCCCTGGACGGCGACGATGAAGACAACCCATCCGACGACGACAAACCATCGACGACGGATGGCGAGTTCGGCGATCCGTTTCAACACTGCTCCTGATCAACGGCCGGCAATCGGCGGAACGTCATGGCATCGAAGCGCAATCCGAGTCCGCTCCAGCTTCGCACACGCCATCGGACAGGTGGCCTCCGGTGGGCGTGGCCATGGGCGGGACGTGAGTGCGCGAAGGGTCACCGGCCAGGGTAGAGGCTGCCGGATGACCCGTAAAACCAGTTATTCAGCTCCCTTCAGCTCCAGATCGGGACAGCCGAACCAGGCGCTGGCCCATCGTCAAGCGGTTCGCCGTATCAGACAGATGACACCTGATCGCCTGGCCCGGATCGAACCGAGCGACCCTCCCAGGCGTGTCGTCGAACACCTATGCGACCCTAGCTGAGGCCACCGACAGTTTTCGGCGCGCGCCCCGAGCGCCCGTCCGACGCCCGCGCCCCGTCCGACGCCCGCGCCCGGCTCGTGAAACCGGGCTGGGCGGGGTGAAACCGGCGTGAGGGGGCGGTGAAACCGCCGGCCCGCACAGTGGGTGCCGACCGAGAAGAGCAAGACCCGACCACCACGGACTCCCCGAGCACCACGGACTCCCCGACCACCAAACCCCCGGAAGGAGCCTGGAGATGACAGCCGCGGTCCACGCGCGGGGCCTCGTCAAGACGTTCGGCGACCTGCGCGCCGTCGACGGCGTCGACCTGGACATCGGCGAGGGCGAGATCTTCGGCGTCCTCGGCCCCAACGGCGCCGGGAAGACGACGACCCTCAAGATGCTGGCCACCCTGCTGCCCATCGACGCCGGCGAGGCGTCGGTCTTCGGCGTCGACGTCCGCCGCGAGCCACACCGGGTGCGGCAGCTGATCGGCGTCACCGGTCAGTACGCCTCCGTCGACGAGAACCTGTCCGCCACCGAGAACCTGTGGATGTTCGGGCGCCTGCAGGGCCTGAGCTCACGCCGGTCGAAGGCGACGGCGGCCGAGCTGCTGGAGCAGTTCGGTCTGGGCGAGGCCGCGACCAAGCGGATCTCCGAGTTCTCGGGCGGCATGCGCCGGCGCCTCGACCTGGCCGCCAGCCTGATCACCCGGCCCCCGCTGATCTTCCTGGACGAGCCGACCACCGGCCTCGACCCCCGCACCCGCGGCCAGATGTGGCAGACCATCCGCGACCTGGTCGCCGGCGGCTGCACCGTCCTGCTGACGACCCAGTACCTCGACGAGGCCGACCAGCTCGCCGGCCGCATCGTGGTGATCGACCGCGGCCGCAAGGTCGCTGAGGGCACCCCCGACGAGCTGAAGACGTCGGTGGGCAACCTGACCCTGCGCCTGCGCCTGACCGACCGGGCCGACACCCCGCTGGCCCGGGACGTCGTGCGCCGCCAGCTGGGCGAGGAGCCGGTCGCCAGCCCCGAGTCCGGCGAGCTCAGCGTCCCGCTCACCTCGTCCGACCGGGTGGCGGACGTGCTGATCGGCCTGCGCCAGGCCGCCGTCGGCATCGCCTCCATCGGCGTCGACAAGCCCACGCTCGACGAGGTGTTCCTGGCCCTCACCGGCCACGGCCCCGAGGACGAGAAGGAGTCGGGGACGCCCCCCGGCCTCGGCGCGCAGCCGAACCCGCACCACGACGACATCCCCCAGGAGCTGGCCCGATGACTACGATCACCGTCGACCCTCGGGCGGCCGTCGCCCGCACCCACCCTCGGCCCACCCCGCTGGACACCGCCCGCCAGACCATGATGATGGCCTGGCGGGCCACCAAGAAGATGCGCCGCAACCCGGAGCAGTTCTTCGACGTGACCATCCAGCCGATCCTGTTCACGGCCATGTTCGCCTACATCTTCGGAGGGGCGATCTCCGGGAACGTCAAGGGCTACCTGCCGCTGATGATCCCCGGGATCATGGCCCAGACCGTCCTGACCACCTGCATGGCCACCGGCGTCCAGCTGCGCGAGGACATGGACAAGGGCGTCTTCGACCGGTTCCGGTCGCTGCCGATGGCCCGGATCGCGCCGCTGGCCGGGCCCATGGTGGCCGACCTGCTGCGCTACACCGTCGCGGCGACGCTCACCGTCGGCATGGGCCTGGCCATCGGCTACCGCCCGGGCGGCGGCGTCCTCGGGGTGCTGGGCGCGATCCTGCTGGCCATCGTCACCGGCTGGTCGCTGGCCTGGGTTTTCACCTGCCTGGGCACCGTCGCCCGCAGCGCGCAGAGCGTCCAGGGCATGTCGATGATGATCCTGTTCCCGCTGACGTTCCTGTCGAACGCGTTCGTGCCCGTCAGCACCCTGCCCCGGTGGCTGGCCGACTTCGTGAAGGTCAACCCGATCTCCCACCTGGTCTCGGCCGACCGGGACCTCGCCAACCACGGGGCGCTGACCGCCCAGGTCGGCTGGACACTCGTCGCCTGCCTGGTCGTGATCGCGATCTTCGCGCCGCTGTCCGTCTACACCTACAAGCGCCACCTGTGACGGGCGGCGGGCCCGGGCCCGGGCGGCCGGCCCGGGCGGCCGGCCCGGGCCGCGCTCAGCCGAGCGCCCCGACGGCCCGCCGGGCCTCCTCGACCAGGTCGGGCCCGCGCCGGTCGCCATACTCCCGCCGCAAACCCGCGATCGTCCCCGGCGCCGCCTTCTCGGCGTCGGGGACGATCGTTTCCCAGGCCATCGACGGCAGTGAGCGGGTGTAGGCGAACCGCTCGGCCAGTACCAGCAGCCGGACGGCGTCGACCGCGGCGACCACGGACCGGGACAAGCTCCACGAGCCCAGCGCGAACAGGGCCATCCCGCACACCGGGTAGTCACGGTAGGGGTCGGCGGTCTCCAGCGCGCGCGACACCCGGTCCCGGCAGGAACGGAACGTCGCCGCGGCTTCGTCCTCGTCGGCGGGACGCCCGTAGCGGCTGAGCACGGCGAGCTGGCTCGCGTCGGCGAACAGCAGCCAGGGCTCGATCCCCGTCGGCGTCTGCCCAGGGAAGACGAAGGCGCGCAGCCGCTCAGACGAGTGCCGGTAAGCCGTGAGCCCGCCGTCTCGGTCGCCCCGGGCCAGCGCGAGCTCCCCGGCGACGGACCCGAGCGCGAGCAGGCCACCGAGCAGCCGGTCGGAATCCTTGATCTCGTACACCGCCGCCATGTGCCGTGCGGCCTCGTCAAGGCGCCCCGCCCGGACGGCGCACAGCGCGACGACCGCGTGCAGCTGGATCAGATCGTCGAGCGCGCCGAGCCGTTCCAGCACCGGCAGCGCCGCGCGGGCGTGCGACAGGGCGTCCTCGGACTGGCCCACCTGCACGTGGAGCCCGGCCAGATGGGTCCGCAGGATCGCGGTCAGCCAGGGCCCGTCTTCCTCGGCCCGGCACAGGGCGAGCGCACGTTCGGCCATGACGATCGCCATCTGCGGGTCGCCGGCGTTCTCCAGCAGATAGCTCCGCCACTGGAGGGCCGGCACAGCGACCCGCCAGTCCGGGGAGCGGGCCAGCTCGTCCAACCGACTGGGCAGGGCCCGTTCGGCCGCCGGGTCCCGCGCGAGCAGGACCGTGACCATCGCATTGATCCACTTCTCGCCACGCTCGGCCGTCCCGAGCCGGACGAGCAGGTCACGAATGGGCGCGGCGGTCGGCTCGGTTGACCAGATCATCGCGTTCTGCAGCACGATCGCGAGGGCCGCACGGGTCGGGTCGGCCAGCTCAGCCGGCGGCCACCAGCCGGTGACCGTCTCGGCGACCGGGCCCACCAGCGCGGCGGCCCGGCCGTGCTCGCCCCGGACGGACCACAGCGCGCCCAGGCCGAACAGGATCTGGATGGCGGCCTCCGGATCGCCCTCGGCCAGGGCCTGCCGCAGCACGTCGGCCAGGTTGGTCTCCTCGGCGTCGAGCGCGTCGATGGCCGCGAACTGGTCCGGGGTGAACAGCCGCGAACCCGCGTCGAGTGCGTACCGGATCGCCCAGGCGCGCCGCGCGCCGAGCGCGCGCTCCTGTTCAGCGGCCTCCGCCAGCCGCATCCGGCCGAACTCGCGCACCGTCTCCAGCATCCGGTACCGAACGCCGGTGTCCGTCTCGGCCACCGCCAGCAGCGACTGGTCGACCAGGCCCTCGAGGGCGGTCAAGGCGTCCTCGCCGCCCTCCCCCTGACCCAGGACGTCCTCGGCGGCGGCGAGGGTCACGCCGTCCGGGAAGACCGACAGCCAGCGCAGCGCCCGCCGCTCGCGCGGGGCCAGCAGGTTCCAGGACCAGTCGATTACGGCGGCCAGGGTCCGATGCCGGTCCGGAGCGTTACGGATCCCGCCGCGCAGCAGCGCGAACCGGTTCTCCAGCCGACGGTCGATCTCCTCGATCGCCATCGCGCGGGCCCGGGCGGCGGCCAGCTCGATCGCCAGCGGCAGGCCGTCGAGGCGGGCGACGATGGCGGTGACCGCGTCCTCGGGCAGCGCCACACCCGGCCGGGCCGCCGACGCCCTCGTTCGGAACAGGTCGGCGCCCTCGGCCGGGCCGAGCGTGCCGAGCGCGTAGACCCGCTCGGCCGCGATCGCCAGCGGCGCCCGGGACGTCGTAACCACGCGCAGGTCGTCGGTGACGGCGGCCAGGAACGCGACCAGGTCGGCCACCGCGTCGACGAGATGCTCGCAGTTGTCCAGGATGAGCAGGCTCGGCGCCGTGTTGAGCTGCTGGGCGATGCGACCCCGGATGTCGGTGAGCTGTTGCGGCGTGAGCGTCCGGCGGCCGTGGACCGAGTCGCGGACGCCGAGCGCCGAGCCGACCTCGCCGATCAGGTCGTCCGGGCTCGTGACGCCGACCAGCCCGACGAAGTAGACGACCGGACGCTCGCTGGCCCGGCCGATCGCGTGGGCCAGCCGGGTCTTGCCCAGCCCCCCGGGGCCCACGATCGACACGACCCGGGCCGTCGCGACGAGCGCTCGGACGGCTTTCAGGTCGTCGTCCCGTCCGATGAGCGGGCTCGGGTCGCCGCGCAGGCCGACGCGGATCGGCTGATCCAGGTGGAGCAGCTCCCGATGGATGCGCTCGAGGGCCAGGCCAGGGCTGGCGCCGAGCTGGTCGCGCAGCCCCGTCCGGTACCGCTCGTAGCGGGCCAGCGCCGCGCCGGTGCCGCGAACGGCCGCCTCGGTCCGCAGCAGGCCGGCCAGCACGGACTCATCCGACGGGTCGGCTCGGGCGGCCTCCTCGAGGCGGGGCAGGGCGGCGGCGTGGTCGCCAGTCAGGCTCAGGGCCCGGCCGAGCAGTCCGGTCAGCTCGGCGCGGTGCCGCGCGGCGGCCCGGCGCAGCCGGGCCAACGGGTCGTCGGCCCCGTCTTCCGACGCCGGGGCCTCGGCCAGGGCCAGCGCCTCGGACGCCGCCGCGCGGGCGCCGGCCGGGTCGCCCGCCTCGAGCAGGCGGCGCGCGCGGGCGGTCAGGTCGGCCAGCCGGCCGGCGTCCACCGCCTCCGGGCCGACGCCGAGCCGATAGCCGTGACCGTCGCGGACGACCGCGTCCGGACCGCACCGCGACCGGGTGCGCGAGATCAGGACCTGGAGCGCCTTGGCCGCGTTCGCCGGCTGCTCCTCACCCCACACAACCTCGGTCAGTCGCTCGGCCGCCACCACCTGGCCGCCGCCGGCGGCCAGCGCGGCCAGCAGCGCCCGGGGCCGCTCCCCGACCACCGTCCGCCCGCGCCAGCGAACCTCGTCGAGGACGGTCAGGACGATGGTCACCCGTTCAGTCTAGGAACTGCTTAGCCCACGGTGATGCTCAGCGCGTCGAGCGAGCTGGTAGCGGGCAGGGTAACGTGATGTGACTCGATGATCCGAGGCGGAGCGTCATCAGCCGTTCTGAAGTTCTTCGCGCCAGTCTCGGAAGAATTGGCGCAGTTGCGCGACGTCATGCGCGGACAGGCTCAGTTCGTCATCGGAGTAGCGGCCGGCTGTTCCGATCATGTCGGCGAATACCCCGAGGTCGAATCCCGCGTCCTGGACGCGAGCGAGGCGTAGCAGCTCGTCCTTGGGGTAGACGTTGGCCAGGTCGCGGACATCGGTGACGGTGAAAAGATCAACGTCTCGCGTCGATCTGTCTACCAGAGCCCGGGCAATGAGCGCCGCTCCACCGGCGACCGCGAAACCGGCGCTTTCGTCCAGGCTGAAGAACATCGCGGCGATGTCCGCCCCCGGGCCCAACCTTCCACCGGGACGGCGGACATTCCCCCCTGAGGACTGGAACGCCCGGTTACCCCGGTTCCACGCCGAGATAACCCGCGGCCTCAACCGCCGCGGCGCCACCGCACCTGCCCTCGTGTAGTCAAACGGGGCCGGCACACGAGCTACCGGGTCAAGAAACCCGACGAGCGCCCCTCGGTCCGCCACGCGGGCCCCGCCACGATCCGGCTCCACCCACTTGCCCCGCGCGCGGGCTGACCAGATCCCAGCAAGATCAGCATAAGCTTCACGGCATTGCCTCATAGGCAGGCAGCGAGCCGGGTCGCGGTTACCCGTGCTCAGCTTGTTCGGCTGATGCTGTAGAGGTAGCAGATGCCGGCCGCGGGCGCGGCGAGCGGGGCGGTGGTCCACCGGTTTGGCGACGAAACAGACCGCGCCCTCGAATCGAGACTTGGCGCGTTACCGGCTCAGCCAGGCCTGAGGTTTCTCTGCGCGGCCGTGTCGGCCGTGGCATAGTCTCGCGCGATCCGGGTGTAAAAGTCGAGCAGTGATGGATCATCGACGGATTCACGGTCCGCGACCTCGGCGATTCCCGCGCCCTGCAGCAATCGTTTAATCGGAATCTCAAGCTTCTTGCCCGTGCGGGTGTGGGGAATTCCGGGCACGGCGATGATCTCGTCGGGAACATGTTTGGCCGACACGTCCAGGCGAATAGCTGTCCGAATACGCAGGCGTAGCTCTTCGTCGAGTTCACTCCCATCCGCGACCACGACGAACAGCGGCATCCAGTACGAGCCGTCCGGATACTCCACGCCGATCACCAGCGATTCGTGGATCTCCGGGAGCTTCTCCACCACGTGATAGATGTCCGCGCTACCCATCCGGACACCGTTGCGGTTCAAGGTAGAGTCGGACCGTCCGTGTATGACGATCGTGCCACGGCTGGTGATCGTGATCCAGTCACCGTGTCGCCACACTCCGGGGTACACATCAAAATAGGACGCCTGATATCGGCGGTCTCCCGGGTCGTTCCAGAATCGAAGTGGCATGGATGGCAAAGGTCGGGTGACCACCAGCTCGCCGACTTCGTCGCGGACGCTGTTTCCGGAGGAGTCCCACGCGTCCAGCGCGACGCCGAGACAGGGACCGGACAACTCGCCGGCCCAGATCGACATCGTCGGCACCGAGCCGGCAAACGCACTGACGATATCTGTGCCGCCGCTCATGGATGCGACAGCGACACCGGAACCGATATGCCGTGCCACCCAGGCGTACGAGGAGGCCGGCAGGACCGAGCCGGTCACACCAAGAATGCGGAGCCTGGTCAGGTTGTACCCAGCTGACGGCGACACTCGCGCCTTCTCGCAAGCTTGCAGGTAGGCAGGGCTCGTTCCCAGCACGGTCACCCCGCGGCGAGCAGCCATCGCCCACATCGCGTCCGCCGCCGGGTAACCGGGGCTACCGTCGTAACACACGATCGTCGCGCCGACGAGCAGGCCGGCGACCTGAAAGTTCCACATCATCCAGCTAGGCGAGGTATACCAGAAATAGTTGTCTCCTTCGCTGAGGTTCAGGTGGAAGCACATCTGCTTGAGGTGCTCGAGCAGGACGCCGCCGTGGCCGTGCACGATGCCCTTCGGCTTGCCGGTCGTTCCCGATGAGAACAGCAGCCACAGCGGGTGGTCGAAGTCCACTGCCTCCGGCTGGAACGTGGGGTTTCCTCGGGTGGCCCTCTTCCACGTCATCACTTCGCCCAGCGGCGCCGGAGAGAGGCCGAGCCGTGGGACAACGACCGTGCAGCGAAGGGATGACAATCCGCGCCGGAGGTCGTTGATGGCGCCGCGCCGATCGTGGGCCTTCCCTCCATAGCGGTAGCCGTCCGCGGTGACGAGGACCACGGGGTCGAGTTGCCCTAGACGATCGATGGCGGATGTGGCCGCGTAGTCCTGGCCGCATGCTGCCCACACCGCCCCGAGGCCGGCCGCTGCGAGAAAGGCGACCACCGCCTCAGAGATGTTGGGCAGGTAACCGACCACACGATCGCCTCTGCCGACACCGAGTTCGCGCAGGGTGGCCGCGAATGCGGCGACCTGGCGCCGGAGCTCGCGCCAGGACACGAAGCGCGTGGGAGGCCCGCCCGGCTCAGATTCGTCGATGAGGGCGGGGGTATCCTGATCGACATGCCGCAACACCTGGTCGACATAGTTTAGGCGGGCACCCGGATACCATCGGGCGCCCGGCATCGCCTCTCCGGCCAGGACCCGGCCTTCCCCACGCTCGCCCCGGATGTCGAAGTAATCCCAGAGCAGTCCCCAGAACTCCTCTGGCCGGTCAACGGACCAGGAGTGTAGAGAACTGTATTCGGAGAAGTCGAGTCCGTGACGCGCGCCAAGCCACTGGCGGAAGTCCTCGATATTAGCCGATTCGGCGAGCTTGCCGCTGGGCGCCCATATTGGATCCGGCTGCATAGATGCTGGCGAGTACATAGTTTCACAACGTAGCGGAAGACATCGTTCGGTACCATTGCCGTCCATGAGGAGCCGTTGGGCCCACGCCGGTAATTCGGTCTTCAGTTTCCCGTTGCGATCCCCGCCCGGCTGAGCGTCAGCGCCGCGACGCGGTAGTCCGGCATAGTGATCACCTTGTTGTTGACTACCGCGGCTGGCTCACCTGACCGCATGGCCGATTCATATGCGGCGCACAGCGCCCGCGCAGCCTCGACGTCCGCCGCGGACGGCATCATGATCGTGTTGATCAGCGGCAAATGCGTCGGCGACACGGCGATGCATGCGGTGTATCCGAGATCCGCCCACCGCCTGATGAAGCTACTTACCTTGTCCAGATCTCTGTACTCGGGTATCAAGGTGCCGCCAGTCGCGAACAGCCCGTATGCCGCGGCCACCACCGCGATCTTCGTCTGGGCGTAGCAGCTCACCGGTTCAAACAGCGCGTCGCCGCCCGCGTTGAACGGCGTTGAGCCGACGTCGGCCGCGTAGTCGACATACCCGAAATGCAGGCCAGCCACTCCGGGGCGAGACGCGATGCGATCGATTTCAATCATCGCCCGCGCGGTCTCGATCATGACATGCAGCCCGTGGTCGTTGCCCTGGCCGCGAATGAGAGATCGTACATCGTCGACCTCGGCCGCCATCTCGGCCTTGGGGTAACAGATGAGGAAGTCGACCGGTGACGTCGCGAGCGCCTCGAGGTCGTCCTTGCCCCACGGCGTGGAGAGGTTGTTCACCCGGATGATAAGGTGCCGTCCACCGAAATATTCAGGTTCTCCGAGTGCTTGCACGATCCGCTCTCGGACCAGCTCCTTCTTCGCCGGTGTCGCTGAATCCTCAAGGTCCAGCATGATGGCATCCGCCGGAACGTCCGGGATCTTAGACCAGAACTTCTCGTTGAGGATTGGGACTTCCAGGATGCTGCGCATGTGCGCGTATCGGGACCTGCCGGACGACATAGCTACTCCTTGTTCAGGAAGTCCGTGAGCACTGCAAGGAACTCTTCGGGACTTTCTCGCAGAAAGTAGTGGCCGCCCTCAAACCAGCGGACCTGACCGTTGGGAAACGTGGCCATCATGCGGTCGACGACCGCTCCGTCGAGGACGTTGCTCTTGCGTCCGACCATCAACAGCGTCGGCATTACCAGGAGCGCGGACATCTTCCAGAGGTAGTCGACGTCCGGAAGGCTGGCCGACCCGGTGATCCACTGGATGTCGGGGTCCGCCTTCGGCACCAGCTTACCGGCCCAGTTCTGACGGAGCTGATACCTGACGTGAAGGTCGATGAACTCCTCTACCCATTCCGGATGAAATGACCGATAGAAGTCGTGTGCCTCCTGCTCACTCCGGAATCCGCGCAGGTTCGTCGTGGCCTGGATGAAGTCCCGCATCGCGACGGCGCCTGAGGGTGAGTTAGCCGGCCCGGCGTCGGAGAGAGCGAGTTTGCTGACCGTCTCCGGCCGTTCGCCGGCAACGGCGATGGCCACGCGCACTCCCGCCGAGTGACCGACCAGCGAGACCGGCCCCTTGCCAAGGGCGTCAATCAGCCCGTGGACATCGCGAGCCATGGACCGCACCCGGTACCCGGCCCTGGACCAGTCACTGTCACCGTGTCCGCGCATGTCCAGAGCGATCACGTGATAGCGGTCGGCAAGCTCACGCGCGAACGGGTCCCACGTATGACACTGCACGTTCAGGCCGTGCAGCATCACCAGCGGCGGCGCTGTCGCGGAGCCCCACTCTGTGTAGTGGAGGCGAAGGCCGTCGAGCTGGATCCAACTGTCTTGATAGGGCTTCGTCATCAACGATCTCCCTCGGCAGGGGCTCACGCCAGGAGCCACTGGTGGCAATCGATGCGAAATGATATATTGGTATGCATAGATAGGTCAAGATGCCTCGATGTCACAGCACGTGACACGCTGAGAGGCATACCAAGAGGACGGATCACAGAGTGTCCGAGACACCTGCCTGGGAACACATCGACGTCACCCGGCGCGACGACATCGTCGAACTCCGGTTCCACACCGGCGGTGACTCGCTCGTGTGGGACGCCGACGCCCATCGGGAGATCACCGAGGCGTTCCACTGGCTGGCCATGGTGCGCGACGTCAAGGTTGTCCTGATCACCGGGACGGGCGACACCTACTGCGCCGAACTGGACGTCGCCAGCTTCGCGGGCGTGCCGTGGGCCGACATCTGGTGGGAGGGGAAACGGATGCTCGAGGGCATCAACAATCTCAACATCCCGATCATCGCCGGGGTCAACGGGCCCGCCACCGTCCATTCGGAGATACCGGTGATGGCCGACCTGGTGGTCGCCGCCGAGCACACCGTGTTCGCCGACCGCTGTCACTTCGCCACCCGGGGCACCGTACCCGGCGACGGTGTCAATCTTGTGTGGGCCGAACTGCTGGGCCCGACGAGGGCCAAGTACTTCCTGCTCCTGGGCACGACGATCGACGCGGCCGAAGCCCTTCGCCTGGGCGTCGTCAACGAAGTCGTCCCGGCGGGCGACCTGCACTCCCGTGTGTGGGCACTGGCTCGCGAACTGGCCGCACGCGAGCTTCCGGTCCTCCGCTACGCGAAAGCGGCGGTCTCGGTCGGGTTCCGGCAGAATTTCTCCGAGAACCTCAGCCACAGCCTGGGCATCGAAGGAGCCGCTCACTGGTCCCGCGGCGGCATCAGGCCCACGCGCATCGAAGGTTCCTGACGGTACATCGTCCCCCGAACACGGTTCGTCCCAACGCGGGTCGCGGTGGACGGCGGGTGGCCGCGTGCGGGCCGGGCGAACCGGCCCTCGCCGGCGGCGATCCCGCGGTTCGAGCTGACGGCGATCCGCGCGTCGGACGCCCTTCAGGCGCGCCACGCGGCTCGCGTCTGGCGCGCCGGTTCTACGACGTCGCGGAGCGCGCCTGCCCGCCGAGCTCAGGTCGCGAACATCAAGTAGATCAGCACGAGATCGAGCACCGTGACCAACACGGCCGCGGTGGTCGCGGCCCAGGCGGTGATGCCCCGGTTCACATGGACTCCCATGGCCTTGGCGTCCGAGGTGACCAGGACGAGGGGCCAGATCGCGAACGGCAGCCCGACACACAGCGCCGCCTGCGACGCGACGAGGGCCTGGCCCGGGGGGACGCCGAGCGCCAGGATCAGGAGCGCGGGCACCATCGTGGCGAGGCGTCGGGCCAGCCGCGGCAGCCGTCGTTCCATGAAGCCATCCAGGATGACCGAGCCCGCATACGTCCCTACCGAGGACGACGCCAGACCGGAGGCCAGCAGGCCAGCCGCGAACATGATGGCTGCCGCGGGTCCCAGACTCGTGCGCAGCGCCTGGAAGGCGTCGTCAATGGTCTCCACCACGAAGCCGCGTAGTGCCGCGGCCGCGGCGACCAGGAGCATCAGGTTCACCAGGCCGGCGATGGTCATCGCCCCCACGATGTCCACCCGGGTCACCCACAGGACTTCGTCTCGAGCGGGCGCCGAGGTCCGGTCGTCGTCGAACCGGTCAGCTGCGAGCGCCGAATGCAGGTATATCGCGTGCGGCATGACCGTCGCGCCCACGATCCCGGTGGCCAGGAGAACGCTCTGCGAGCCGGCGAATCTCGGCACAAGCCCGCGGCCGATCTCGGTGGCGGCCGGGTGGGCGGCTATCGCAGACCACAGGAAACCGATCAGAATAAGCGCCAGGAATAGCATGATGAGGCGCTCGAACGGTTGTTGACGCTGCCTGGAGGAGGCCGCCAGGATAATGAAAGAGAGTATCGCGGTGATCACTCCCGCAGGTAGGAGCGGAACACCGAACAGCAGGTTCAGACCGATTGCCCCGCCGAGCACCTCGGCGAGATCCGTAGCCACCGCGACGCATTCAGCCTGAATCCACAACCCGACCGAGACCGGCCGCGAATAGCGCTCACGGCACACCCGGGCCAGGGACTTGCCGGTAACTATTCCCAGCTTGGCCGACAGGTACTGGATCAGCATCGCGACCAGGTTGGCCGCGACCACCACCCAGACGAGCAGATAACCGAAGTCGGCTCCCGCCGCAACGTTGGTGGCCACATTGCCGGGGTCCACATAGGCGATGGCCGTCACGAAGGCGGGCCCGATCATGCCCAGCACTTGGGCGACGCGGCGACGCGGCCGGAGTGGCGTTCGAGGGGGCGATCCGATCACCACGGCCGCGGTTGGCACGCGTTGCATTCGCTAGCCCCTGGCTCGTTCGAACAGCCGCCGGGCGATAACTACCTGTTGGATCTCGTTGGTTCCTTCACCCAGGATCAGCAGCGGAGCGTCCCGGTAGAGGCGCTCGACGATGTACTCCTGCGAATAGCCGTAACCGCCGTGAATACGCATGGCCTCCAGCACGACCTCCTGGGCCGTCTCAGTGGCGAAGAGTTTGGCCATACCGGCCTCAAGGTCGGCGCGGGCACCGGAGGCCTTCAGTCGCGCGGCGTCGTAGGTCAGCAGTTCCGCGGCCCGGATCTTCGTCGCCATCTGTGCGATCTTGAGTTGAATGGCCTGGTGCTCGCTGATCGGAACACCGAACGCCGCGCGCTGGCGGGCGTAAGCCAACGCCGCTTCGTAGGCTGAGGTCGCGACACCGACACCACGGGCAGCGACGTTGACACGGCCGAGTTCCACCGCGCCCATGAAGAACTTGAACCCACGTCCAAGCCCGTCATCACCGCCGAGGATGGCGTCTGCGGGCGCACGGAACCCGTCGAAGACCAACTCGGTCGACTCGACGCCCTTGTAGCCGAGCTTCCTCAGCTTCGGTGGAACCGTCAGGCCGGGCTGTGATTCGACCCCTGGCTCCTTCTCAAGGAGGAAAGCGGTCATGCCCCGGTGGCGCGGCTGGGCGTTCGGATCGGTCACGGCCAGTAGGGCGACCAGCCCAGCACGAAGTCCGTTCGTCGCCCACATCTTCTGCCCGGTGATGACCCACCCGTCACCCTCGCGCACGGCACGCGTCCGAATGGCCTGTACGTCCGATCCCGCGTGCGGTTCGGTCATCGAGTAAGCCGAACGTAACTCGCCCGTCGCCAGACGAGGCAGGTACTTCTGCCTCTGCTCCGGGGTACCGAACTGGTTGATCATCCATGCCGCCATGAAGTGTGTGTTGATCACACCCGACAGTGAGATCCAACCCCGGGACAGCTCCTTGATGATCAGCGCGTAAGTGAAGACATCCAGCCCGAGGCCGCCGTACTCGGTTGGGATCATGACGCCGAACAGGCCCATGTCCCGCATCGTCTTGACCAGTTGCTCCGGGAACTCGTCGGCGTGGTCGAAGTCCGATGCTTGTGGAATGACCTCGCGATCTACGAAGGCGCGGATCGCAGTGATGATCTCACGCTGCTCAGTAGTCAGGTCGTCCACCGGTTACTCCTTCGTGTCCTCCTGACGTCCGGTCACGGTCGTCAGGACGTCCAAAGCAGATCCATGCATATGATTATATGGAAGCGCCTGGATTGCAACCTATCGTTGCCCTCGTGGACTGGAGAGCCCGGATGCCTCAGCCAACGGATACGGTCGACTCGGCACGCACGTTGTTGACAGGGCGTGACGAGATCGTGGTCCTGTCCGCTATGTGGCCGGCCCAGCCGGATGTCCTGCTCCGCGCGTTCCTCGACGAGGCCCTACGCGCTGATATACGGCTCACTGTGCTAGCCGCGGATGTCTCGGGACGCTGGCCGTTCGTGCGCGCCGAGCACGTGCCCGCCCTGGAAGCGGGAAAGCTCGCGCTGGTATCGCTCGCCGGAGCCGTTCCGCGGCACCTGGCCGCCCACATCGATCATTTCCCAAGCTCGATGTTCGACATCGAGCGCCAACTGGCGAACGGTCGTGTGTCCGTGGACGTCTTCGTGGCCCGGGTCGGCCGTGTCACGGACGGGCCGGGGTTCGTGCTTGGCGACATGATCGGGTACACGCCGGCCGCCCTGGACCGAGCCAGGTCGGTCGGTTTCGAGGTCAGTGACGGAGTAACGCGCGTCGGCGGCTACCCACCGGTCGACGCCGACCGGCCGACGACCGTCTGCTCGGGACCTGCCGTCCTCCCAGTCACCGCGGCGCCGACGGCCTCCGCGATCCATGACCGCATCGGGGCGCTGAGCTCGGACCTCCTTCCCGGTGACGCCACTTTGCAACTCGGCCTAGGCAGCGTGCCTGAGGCGCTCGTGCCCCACCTGACCGGCAAGCCGCGGTTGGGCCTGCACACGGGTATCATGCCGGCCACACTGCGGTCACTGATCCGGGACGGCGCCTTCTCCGCGGCGGCGAAGACCGATCGGAAAGGAGAGCACGTCGCCACCGGCGTCATGCCCGGACCGGACAGCGCGTGGGGCGACCAACTGGTCCTCGAGTCAGTCGCCATCACCCACTCGCCCGAGGTGCTGGCCCGCCAGTACCGACTGTGGGCGCTCAACTCAGCCTTCGAGGTCGACCTCTTCGGGCAGTCGAACGCCGAGTACGTGGACGGGGTGCGCGCCGCCTCGGGCGGAGGGCAGGCCGACTTCCTCCGAGCCGCGCATCTGAGCGACGGTGGCGGAGCGGTTCTGATGCTGCCCGCCCGGACGAGGTCCGGACGATCAAGGATCGTGGCGCGGCTCGGGCCGCCGCACCACACGACGTCGGCATCGGGGGACCTGGATTTCGTCGTGACAGAATACGGTGTGGCTCGGCTCACCGGCGCCACAGTCAGTCAACGCGCCGAACGCTTGATCGCGATCGCGCACCCCGACGACCGCGCTAGTCTGCGGAAGGCGTGATGTCGAGCGCTGTTTCGGCTCACCCGGCGAGTCCGGGTCAAGCGATCGCAACGGTGGTCTGCTCGGAGAGATAAGTTATAGCTATGGCGACGACCAAGGCGCAGCAGCGCGCGGGAGCTTCGCGACAGAGCGCCCAGAAGCCACCGGCCGCGGAACCACGCCCCGACTCGCCGCTGTGGAGCACCCACCAGATGCCGTCCGCGATCGAGCGCGGTTCGAAGACCTCCGAGCGGGTCGCTAGCGCGATCGTCGATGACATCGTGGCGTCCGGGCTGAAGCCCGGCGATCGTCTGCCCAACGAAGCGGCCATGATCGAGCGCTTCCAGGTTGGGCGGGGTTCGCTTCGTGAGGCTCTGCGTATCCTTGAGACGCACGGCCTGATCAACTTGCGGTCCGGCCCGCGCGGTGGTCCGATCGTCCTCGCCGTGGAGCCCCGCTCCGTGAGTCGGACCTTCTCGCTCTACCTGCATCTCAGCGGCTCGACGATGGGCGAACTCGTCGAGACGCGGCTCATGATCGAGCCGATGGTGGCGCGGATGGCCGCCACGCAGATCACCCAGGGTGATAATGCCAGGCGCCTTCGCGATGTGCTCAGGCACGAACAGGCAACTCCTGACGAGAACGCGAGCTACATCGACGCCGCGAACGATTTCCACTACATTCTGGCGACCCTTACTGGCAATCGTGTCTTCGACGTCGTCGCCACCACACTGAAGGAGATGTACACGGCCCGGATCGTCGGCGGCGGCCTCGCGCAGCTGACGACCGAGCCCAGCATCAGGTTCGAGCACCAGGCGATCGGCGACGCCATCCTCGATGGCGACGCCGAGAAGGCAGAGGAGCTCATGCGCAACCACATGGGCGTCTACCTCCGTCGACTGGACGAGGTGGACGCGACCTTCGGAAGGTCCGTGATCGACTGGCGCTGAGCCGCGGCTCAGTACCCCTTGCCCGCGCTCCATCCCCCGTCGACGAGCAGCGTCGTACCGTTCACGAAGTCCGACTCGTCGCCCGCCAGGAATGCCACCGCGGATGCGACGTCCCCGGTGTGCCCCCAGGTCCCCGCGGGAGTGGCGTCGACGATCTTCTTCGTGAGCTCAGCGTCCGAGAAGTAGTTGGAGTTCAGCGGGGTCTCGATGATGCCTGGTGCCACCGCGTTGCATCGAATGCCCTGCGCGGCGAGCTCGAGCGCGGTCGACTTGGTCAACATGGTCAGCCCGGCCTTCGATACGTTGTATGCCACCCGGTTCTTGATCCCCAGCTCCGAAGCGATCGACGTGACATTGACGATCTTGCCTTTGCGTCGCTCGAGCATGAGTGGGACGACCGCCTGGGTGAGCACGAACGGGGCCGTTAGGTTCACTTCCAACGCAAGCCGCCACTGATCCAGCGGATAGTCGGCCAACGGCGCGATCGATCTGACCCCGGCGTTGTTGACGAGTATGTCGACACCACCAAACCGCGCCGCGACCCGCCCAGGCACGGTTCGGGCGGCGGAGGAGTCAGCGAGGTCCACGGTCAGTGACATGACGTCCGGGCTAGTACCCCCCATGCCCGCGACGGCTGCCTCCAGAGCCTCGGCCTTGACGTCGACGAGTGCCACTCGGGCGCCCGCTGTGAGGAGGTGTGCGGCAATGGCCGCGCCGATCCCCTGAGCCGCGCCGGTCACGATCGCGATCTTGCCTGTCAGCGCCATACAGCGAACGCCCTCCGTCAGTAGGATGCGACGGACGTGCCGCTGGGTCTGAGCAACTTGCTCAGGGTTCGCACGTCGTCGAGTTCTTCCAGCTTGTCCACCAAAGGCTCGACCAGCTCCGAGGCCTCACCGAGGACCGTGGCGGCCCGGGAGCGAAAGCGGCTCCGGATTTCCTCCGAAGTCGGATAGAGGATCGCGGAGCGGTCCCCAGCAGCGCTCAGTGTGCGCCCGTCCACCGTGTCGACCTCGACCCGTACAGATGCCTCGTCGGTCGCGATCAGCTCGACGAGGGCGGACACCCGTTCCACCGGCTCGTCGTCGGCCGCCTCGTGAAAGTACCTCACGTCGTCCACGTCGCGGTCGAGCAGCGCCGCGGCGGCGGTGAACCGCGCGGACATCTGTCTCTGCAGCATGGTGCGGTAGGGAGGCGCGCTGCCGACGCCGGGGCTCGCGGTCCCGTTGTTCGGCGTCGCCGGCCGGAACAGCCGCACTCGGGCGATCTCGGCGACGTCGAAAGGCACCGGCAGTTGCTCGCTGATGAGCGTCAGCGACTCCTGGTTCTGCAGGCACGCGGCAAAGCGCTTGGTTCCGACCCGTTCGACGGCGTAGGCCGTCTCGTCGGTGGCTTCCTGGACGCCCTCGCCGCCATAGGTCTCGAAGAATCCGTAGGGGCCCTCGAAGGCGTCATACGACACTGTCACACCGGTTCTGGCCAGTCGCGCGGCCAGCAGGCCGTTGCGAGAAGCGAAACCGGCGTGCAGGTAAGGCTCCATGCTGCCCGCGACGAAGCCCTGACCGAAGCCCGCCGCGCAGTTCGCGGCGACGCTCAGGGCGGCAGCCATCTCCTGCTCGTCACAACCGTAGATCACCGCCGCCGCGGCCGCGGCACCGATGGGACCCATCACTCCGAGCGGGCGAAAACGACGGGCGACGATGGAGGTCGGGGAGACCGTACCGAGCAGCCCCACCGCCTCATAGCCGACGATGATCGCGGTGAGCAGTTCCCGCCCCGTGGCACCGCGGTGTTCCGCGGCGGCCAACGCGGCGGGAAAGACGTAGGTGCTTGGGTGGCTACCCTCCCGCAGGCCGCCCGGGCCGCAGTCCTCCAGCAGGCTGTTGTGCGCCGCCACAGAGTTCGCGAAGGCGGCCGCCGATTCGGTGAGCTGCTTGCCCCGGCCGATGACCGTGCAGTCGCCGGCCTCGTCCTCGACCGTGTGCCAGGCGACGGTGGCCGCGTCCAGCCTTGAGCTGATGAGATTGACGCCGATACCGTGCAGAAGCCGGACCTTGGCGGCTTGGACCGCGCCGACGGGAAGCGGGTGCTCAGCCTTCACGCACAGCCGCGCAGCGACCCGCGCACTCAGTCCGCTCACGCCCGGCTCGCCACACGGTCGTCGAGAACCGATCGGAAGGGTATCCGGCTCTCGATCTTCGCGCGGTAGCCGAGCACACGGCTGCCGGCATGGATCCCGGCGACGGCGACCAGGCGTTCATCACGCCTGTAGGCGACCACCATCGTGTCGCCGTCGTGTTCGAGGACCGCGACCTCGTCGTGCCCCTGCGCCGAGCCAACGCTCTGCAATCGGCTACCCAGTTGTTCCGACCAGAAGTACGGCACCGAGCTCAGACCGGACTCGGCGGCGGTTCCAAGCAGCGCCCGCGCCGCGAAACCGCCCTGTTCGATCGCGTTGGCCCAGTGCTCGACGCGCATGCGGCGGCCGTAGAGCGGGTTGTGCCAACTGGCGACGTCACCCGCGGCAACGATGCCGGCCTCCGCGTCGACCACGCAGCGGTGATCAGCCAGCACCCCGTTGCGCAATGACAGCCCAGATGATTCCAACCAGTCGGTCGCCGGCCGGGAACCGACACAGGCCAGGATCAGGTCGGTTTCCACCGTCTCGCCGCTGGACAATGTCACGGACTCGACGGCGTCCCGCCCGTGCAGGCCGACGACCGACGTCCCGCACAGGATCCGGACCCCGGTATCCCGGTGCAGGTCGGCGAGGTGTCCGCCCAAGCTCGCGCCGAGAACCCGACTGAGCGGAATCGCCGCGGTCTCGACCACCGTGACGTCGATATCCAGCGAGCGGCAGACTGACGCCACCTCGAGACCGATGAATCCAGCGCCGACGATGACGACGTGGCGGGCGCCGACGAGCGAACTGTGCATCGCGAGACCGTCGGCCAGGTGGCGCAGGACATGGACGCCGCGCATCTCCCGGTGCAGCTCCCATGGCCGAGCCTCGCAACCGGTCGCGATTACCAGGCCGTCGTACCCGTATTCGACCTGCTCACCGTCACGTTCGCCGAAGACGATCCGGCGCCGCACATCGAGGCCGCGTAGCGTCACTCCCACCGACCGCGTGATGCCCAGTCCGTCGGGAACCTCGATGGCAACGTCGGCCGCCACGTTGTCACCGGTCAGAATCGCCTTGGACACGGCGGGCCGGCGGTAGGGCGCGTGGGGATCCTGGTCGACCAGGTCAATCGTGCCGTCGAAGCCCGCTCTGCGTAGCTCGCGTGCGGCGCTCAGCCCGGCGATCGACCCACCCGCGATGACGATGCGGCGCGGGTGGTCGCGAATAGCCGAATCCACCATCACGACCTGCTGTCCACGGCCGAGAGAATTGGATGCATCACGAGCGGGAAGACCTCGGTGGTGCCCGCATCGACCGGAATGGTCGCCGCCGTAATCCATTTCGATTCGTCCGAGGCGAGGAAGAGGGCGGCGTAGGCCAAGTCCCACCCGTCGCCTTCGCGGCCGAGGAGGCCGGCTTCGGCGCGTAGGATCCGCTGGTTGGCACCGCCTTCCCAGCCCTGGAATCCCAGTCCCATGGGCAGCGCGTTGTGCCCCGGGGCGAGGTTGTTCACCCGGATGCCGTAGCGGCCGAACTCGAAGGCCATCGCCTTCGTCATGGCGTTCAGGCCGCCCTTCGAGGCCGAGTAGGCGATGCCTCCGCCGCCGCGTAGCGCGGCGATGGAGGTCACATTGATGATCGACCCCTTTTTCCGTGACCGCATGTGGGGTACGACCGCGTCCACCATCAGCTTGGCCGCTTTGAGGTTGAGTCGCAGGATCGCCTCCCACAGTTCTTCGGTGTTCGCCTGCTCTCCGGGAGCGATCGCCGCGTTGTTGACGAGCACGTCGATCGAGCCGAATGCGCTGATCGTTTCGCTCGCGACGCGGCGGCATGCAGCCCGATCGGTGATGTCGGCGAGGCACACCAAGGCCTTGCCACCGACGCGCTCTACGGCCTCGAGGGTGTGTTCTGCGCGGGTCCGGTCGATGTCGACGAGCACGACGTTCGCGCCCTTGGCGGCAAACAGGGTGGCTGTCGCCGAGCCGGAGCCGGTGAGGGCTCCGGCCGAACCGGAGCCGGTCACGATCGCCGTATGTCCTTCGAGCCTCCGGTCCGGCGGGATCTCGGGTACATCGAGCGGATCCTCGTCTGCCATGTCATGCCACCCTTCGTGAGGTTCGACGCTCGCCGATACGAATCGGTCAGACGGTTCCGGCGGAGCGGAGCTGCTCGATCTCGGTCGCGGACATGCCCAGGTAGTCCCGCAGCACGTGGTCGGTGTCCTCGCCGAGAGCCGGCGCGGTGCGCCAAACCGCCCCAGCGTGGTTCTTCAGTTGCGGGATCACGCCCTGCATCCGCACAGGCCCGAGGTCCTGGTCTTCGACCTGGAGGACGTTCCGCCGCTCGCGGAAGGTCTTATCGTTCAGGATGTCCGCGACAGTGAAGATCGGTGATGCCACGACTTCGAGGTCCCGCATGACCTTCATGCATTCCTCGAGTGGGCGCGCGGCGATCCATTCCGCCACCAGACCGTCAAGCCGCTCGCGCCGCTCCGCCTGCATGGCCGGAGTCTGGTAGTCCTTGAGCGGTTCGCCGACCAACGCGGCCACGTTCTGCACCGATCGAGGCGTTCCGGAGGTGACCGTCAGCCAACGACCGTCACCGGTCTTGAACGTGTTGATAACGGCTGCGGGCGCCGCGGCAAGCTGATTGCCGACGCGCTCTGGAATCTTGCCCAGCTGATCGTAGAAGATGACCTGCCACTCGATCAGTCGGTACAGGCCCTCATACAGGGCCAGGTCGATGTATTCTCCGGCGAACTTCTCGTCGTGCGCCTTGCGGTACAGCGCGGCCTGGATCGCGAAGGCGCCCATCAGCCCGGTGACCGAGTCGCCGTGTGAGAAACCCGTGTGCACGGGCGGGCCGTCCGGGAAGCCGGTGATGTTGACAACGCCGCTCATCGCCTCGCCGACCTTGCCGAAGCCCGGCTCGTTACGCCTGCTACTGGTGGCGCCGTAGCCCGAGACCTGGAGCATCACAAGCTGGGGGTTGACCGCGTTCAACGACGCCCAGCCCAGACCCCATTTCTCCATCGTTTCGACGCGAAAGTTGCTAATCACGACGTCAGCCCAGGCGACCAGACGACGGGCTAGATCGCGGCCTTCCTCGGTACGCAGATTGACCGTGGCCGACCGCTTGTTGCGCGCGGAGACCTTCCACCACAGATGGGTGCCGTCCTTGGCCGGACCCGCGTAGCGCTGCGGGTCACCGCGGCCGGGATCCTCCACGTGCACGACATCGGCGCCGAGATCCGCCAGCAGCGTTCCAGCGAGCGGTCCGGCGATCACGTGCGCCAACTCGACGACCTTCAGTCCCGCCAGTGCGCCGTTGCCCGTCGTCTCCACGTCGCTCCCCTTCGTCAATTATGATTACTATAATAGTAATCATATGCATAGATTAAATCTAATCGCCAACCGGCCCGGGAACACAGACAGACCGAAACGCGGACAGCCCGAAAGGGAGACCCGAATCGCAAGGCACGCCGGACGGTGCGCACGCCTCTGCCGACAATGGATCAGGCGGTGTGTGCCGAACGCTGGGCGCTCAGCAGGATCGCCGCCACCGGACAGATGTCCGCGGCCCCGGCGACCATCGCCTCATCGCCTTCGCCTACCTCGTCCTTCAGGACCTTCACGGTGCCGTTCAGATCGTCCTGGTCGAAGTAGCTCGGCGCCACTTCCACACAGTTGCCCGCTCCGATGCACCTCTCGGCCATGACGTCGATGCGCATGAATCCTTTTCTCCCCTTCAGGATATCCACGTTCAGTGAATACCAAGCGCTACCAGGTGACCGGAAGCGCGGCCACACCGTAGATCATGGAATTGCGGAAGTCGAGCTTGTGCGCGTCCTCCGCGAGACGCAGTGCCGGGAAGCGCTGGAACAGCTTCCCGAACACCACCTGCAGCTCGATTCGCGCCAGCGGTTGTCCCAGGCACTGGTGCAGGCCGAAGCCGAAGGCCAGGTGGCGACGGGCGTCGCGGGTGATGTCGAACCTGTCGGGGTCCTCGAACACCTCAGGATCTCGGTTCGCCGCCGCGATAGGCGCGATCACACCCTCGCCGGCATGTATGCAGGTGCCACCGACGTCGATGTCGTCAGTAGCCAGCCGGAAGGCGACCTGATGGGCGACGGAGAGATACCTCAGCAACTCCTCCACCGCGCCCTGCACAAGGTCTGGGTTCTCCCGCAGCTTGGCGAGCTGGTCCGGGTTCTGCAGGAAAGTCAGGGTACCCAGAGCGATCATGTTCGCGGTGGTGTCGAACCCGCCGACGAGCAATAGCTGAAGAATATGGAGCAGCTCGGTCTTGGCAAGCTTCCCGGTCTTCACCTGTCCCTCGATAAGGCGACTGATCAGGTCGTCGCCCATCGCGTCAAAACGCTCGTCGACGACCTGATCGAAGTAGGCGACGATGTCCCGGTTGGCCTGCGACGCGACCTCCGGTGGGTTGTCCAGGCTCATCCAGGTGTTGACCCGGTCCTGGAAGAAGTCGCCGCGTTCCAGCGGGATATCGAGAATCTTGCAGATGACGGAGGCGGGCACGGGCTGGGCCAAGGCGTCCACGAGGTCGACCGGACCGCCCTGTTCCTCCATCCGGTCGAGCAGCCGGTCCACCAGTTCATCGAGGTAGTCCTTGAGCTCGGCGACATGGTGGATCTTGAAGTCCGCCGCGAGCATCCGACGGTGGATGTCGTGCTGGGGTGGATCCATCCGGACGAAGTTCTTCTGACCGCCGCGCGCGGCGGCGACGGTTGCGCTCGGCTCGGGAAAGCCCTCCAGCGTGAGATCCGAGGAGACTCCCGGGCTCACGAGCAGTGCGCGGATGTCGGCGAACCGGGTGAGCAGCCACGCCGGGCTTCCGTTCCACGTCGACACCTTGCTGACCGGGCACTCGCTGCGCAGCTGCGCGAAGAGCGGCGGGGGGTCCAGCGGTGAGCTCCGTTCGAACGGCCACACGTGCTCAGATTTGATCTGTGTCATCGCAGTATTCCCTTTCGATCCCGCGCCGCACCCTGGCGGCGGGAGCGTCCGAACCGGGGTGAGACGGGGGTCAGTCTGTGCCGACTGCCCAGTCGGCGGTCACGGTGGGGAACCGGTTGGCCGCCTCCGGGGCGGAACGCCGGTACATCATGAAGGAACGGAGGAACTCGGCCACCACGGCGCCCCTCTGGTTCACGCCTCGGGACCGCACGCTGACGATGCCGACCTCGGCGCGGGTTCTCGACGCTCGGGTCGCGAGCACTTCGGTCTCCGCCCAGATCGTGTCGCCCGCGTACACCGGCGTGGGAAGCTTGATCGTGTCCCAGCTGAGATTGGCCACCGCGTTCTCACTCGTGTCGGCGACAGTCAGGCCGACCACGATGGACAGGGTCAGGCAGGAGTTCACCAGGGGCTTGCCGAACTGGGTCCTCTCGGCGAACTCGGCGTTGAAGTGCACCTGATTGGTATTGCAGGTCAGCAGGGTGAACCAGGTGTTGTCCGTCTGCTCGATCGTCCGGCCCAGCCGGCTGCGGTAGACGTCCCCGACCTCGATATCCTCGAAGTAACGCCCGTTCCACACCTTCGGCGCGGTGCTCGTGTCGGTCTCGCTGTTCATTGGGCCTCCTTCCCGCGACCGCCGCGGCACTCGCTCGAGTACTTCGTCACGACGTCAGCCTGTTCCGGCCGCGGTCAGGGCCGCGCGATCGGCGAGCCTCATCCCGCGGCCCTGGCCGCTGCGCGCCGTAGCGACAGGTAGACGTCGCCGCGACGCACCTCGACGGTGTAGACGGGCACGCGACCGCGAACGGCGCCGCCGACGCTCCTGCCCGTCTCGAGCTCAAACTCATAGCCGTGCCAGGGGCACCGGACGACCTCCCCGTCCTTCTCGTACACGTACTCGTTGCGTTCGGACGGCGCCATCGTCCCGGTGACGATGCCGGCGCACATGGGACCGCCCTGGTGGGGGCACCGGTTGCCGATGGCCCGTATCCCGTTCGGTGTCCTGACGACTCCCACTGTCCGGCCGTCCACCTCGACCTTGATGATCTTTCCCAGCGGAAAGCCGTCGACGGGGCCCAGGGCGACGAACTCGTGGGTCCGCGGCTCGACGGACGCCTCAGTCATACGCCCGCTCCGACCACCGGGCCGAGAACGGCGGCCCCGTTGGCGAGGACCTCCTCGGCACCCTGGCCCAGCACGGTGCGGAGCGTCTCGACCGAGTCACCGTCGAACGGGTCATGGGACCCGAACACCACGCGACCACGCAGCGCGTCCTCCGAGAACAACGAACCCCATTCCGCCGACGACTCGGCAGCCGGCCACGTCGTGAGCCAGATGCTCTCCAGCACATACTCGCTGGGTGGCCGCTTGACCCAGGGCACGTCGTGCCGGAAGGTCCGCCACTCGCGGTCGAGCCGCCACAGCAGCGAGGGCAGCCAGCCGAACCCGAACCCGCTGAAGAGCATCCGGAGATCCGGGAACGTCTCGAAGGTCCCGCCGAGGCACAGGCTGGTGATGTTCGTCTCGGCGAGCTGGGGCATCAGGGCCGCCCGGGCGAACGCGGTACCGTGCACGCCACCGCCCAATGACGGTGCACCGAGGTAGTGCCCCTCCACACCGGAGAAGTGCGCCACGACCGGCAGCCCGACCTCGACCGCCGCCGCGTAGATCGGATCGAACGAGTCGACGCCCATGAGGGTGGGGATCAGGGGCAGCGCGACGGCACCGAACCGACCGGACCGCGCACGCCTCCGGATCACCTCGGCCGACCAGACCGGGTCGTTCGCGTTGACGATGACAGCCGCCTTCCGGGCCTGATCGTCAGACCAGTGCTCCTCGGCGTAGGAGTTCAGCGCCTCGACGAACGTCTTGGCGGCGACCTGATCCGACCAGCCGTTGATCGTGAGCCCCTGGTGGGACACCGACAGGGACAGGTCAACGTCCGGTCCCGGCGGGGATCCGACGTCGACCTCGTCGCCGAACCGATCTGTCATGCGCACGTGGGCCGCGGCCTCCCGGACCGACCCCATGAACTCGTCCCGCTCGAAGTGCCGCCGCCATGATTCGGTCATGTACGGGTTCAGCTCGGCGTAGTCCCGCACGGCAACATGCCGATCGCAGTCCACGATCATTCTCGTACCGCCCTCCGTACGGATTCCACCCCGGTCACCGGACCGACCGGAGGACCTGCGGCCCGAACGTCTCGACGGCATTCCCGAAGCACACTGCCTCGCGTATGTCCGCCGGAATGCGCGACCTGATCACGAAATTCGGGTCATCGGTGTCGTAATGGGGATAGTCGGAGCTGAACAGCAACATCCTGTCCAGGCCCTCCGGAGCGAACAACGCGTTCCACTCCTCCCGCGTCTCGAGTTCGTCGAGCGGCTGGGTGGTGAACGTGAAGTGCTTCCGGACGTACTCGCCGGGCGGCTTCCCGACCCGCGGCGCGGCGCCGGGATCGCGCTGCCAGAAAAGATCCATGCGCGCCAGGAGAGGCGCGAGCCAGCTGAACCCCCACTCGACCATGACGACCCGCAGCTCGGGGAAACGCTCGAAGACGCCGTTGACGATCATGTCGACGACGTTCGCCGCACCGACCTGGGTCAGAACCACGTGCCGCTCGCCGTAGGACCTCGGTACCCCGCCGGCCACCGTCTGCGAGGAGTAGTAGCAGCCCTCGGAGCCGCTCTGATGGACCGCGACAGGCAGGTTCGCCTCGCACGCCGCCTCATAGATCGGGTCGAACGACGAGTCGCCCATCATCCTGTCGAGCAGCAGCAGCTGCACCGCGACGACGCCCGGCTGGCCGGCGTGACGACGTATCTCGGCCGCGGCAGCGGCGGGGTCGTGCGGCGACACCGTGACCGCAAGGGTGAAGCGGTCGTCGTAGTCGACCCAGAACTCCCGGAAGAAATCATTGTTGGCGGCGGTAAACGCGTTCACGGCGGCCGCGTCACCCCACGCGGTGACACCGTACGGCTGCTGCGGGAGCAGCAGCGCCGACGCGATGTTGAAAGGCTCGATGTGAGTGGCCAGCGTGTGGTCCCTGTCGGAGCCGGCCGCGCCACCGGACCCAGGCAGAGCGTCGACCCGGAAGGTCTTGTTGGGATGGTTGTACCGATCCCTGGCCCGTGCATACGTCCGTACGCCCCGGTCCTCGAAGTGCCGCCGCCACGCCGAGGACATGTACGGCAGTAGGTCCTCGAGACGCTCGTACATCGGATGGACGTCGCAGTCGACGAGTGGCAGGCGGTTTGGGGTGGCGACGGTCATCGGATCTCCATGGGGGTGCGGTTCCGGTCAGCTTTCGCCAGGCTAGGCGCTATCCATGCATATAATTATATGAGATTGCGCGGACGAGGGCAATCACGATCCCGACGCGGTGCTGCCCGTCAGCTGCGGTTGCGCGGACGAGGACCCCGTGGCCTGCGTCTCGGAGGGCCGCTCGCTCCCTTCCGGGGCGGGCTTCGCGCGCCGGGTCCGATGCGGCGTCCTGCCTGTGCGGCTGGCGGCCATCGCCACTGCGATGATCAGCGCCACGCCGTTGAACATCTCGCTGATCCACTGGACACCTGAGACCAGTTGGAGGCCCTCGACACCGGTGGCGAGGACGAAGATCGCGAGCAGCATGCCCCAGACGTTGAACCGGCCAGGCAGCAGCTGCGTCGAGCCGAGGAACACGGCCGCGAAGGCGGGCAGCAGCAGGGTCGACCCGAAGGTCAGGGACGGCCCGGTGAGCGAGGTGTAAAGGATGCCACCGGCACCGGCGATCCCGCCGGAGGCCGTCAATGACGCCCAGGAAATCCGGTTCACCCGGATGCCCGAGAGGCGGGCCGCCTCGGCGTTACCGCCCGTTGCCTGCATCCGCCGGCCCGCCGGCGTGTGCTGCAGCACCCACCACGCGACCAGGGCGAACACCAGCATGATGTAGATGATCACCGAGAACCCGAAGACGCTGTACTGGGTCATGTTGGTCCACGCGGTGGAGTTGACGATCGGCGGGTCCTCGCCGTTCGTGACGATGACCGAGAACGCGGACAGAATCGATCCCATACCGAGTGTCGCGATGAACGAGTTCACCTTGAATCTCACGACGATGACGCCGTTCACCAGGCCGACGAACAGGCCGATCGCGAGACAGAATACGAGGGTCTCGGCCAGCGACCACCCGTGCCTGGCCTGGAGGACAACCGCGACGAGGCCGGTGAGGTTGGCATTCGCTCCGACGGAGAGGTCGAACTGCCCGCTGACCATGGGAATGAGCACCGCGATTCCGATGATCCCCGCGACCGCCTGTGTCGAGGCAAGTAAGTGCACCGTCGACATCGTCAGGAAGATGTGCGGGCTCCAGATGCCGAACACGACGATGAACCCGACCCAAAGGTAGATTCCACTGAATCGGTCCATTGCGAAGTTCAGCTTACGGTTGGTCAGGTCCATCACCAGTCCTCGTTCCGGTCCGCGGAATGGATATGAAAGCTGTGGTTGAGTGATGCGACGGTCACGTCCGCGCCCCTGATGTCGTCGACGATCTCGCCGTTGCGGATGAAATACACGTGATCGCACAGCGTCGCGAGCTCGTCGAGATCGGTCGAGCTCACGACCACGGCGGCGCCGTCGGTGGCGGCCGCGAGCACGCAGCGGTGCAGCTCGGCCTTGGCGCCCACGTCGACGCCCTGGGTCGGCTCGTCCAGCAACAGGACCCTCGGCGAGAGTCTCAGCAACTTGCCGAACAGCACTTTCTGCTGGTTGCCTCCGCTGAACGACCCCAGGGGCAGCGCGACTCCGTCACGAGGACGGACGTCGAGCAGCTCGAACCACCTGTACGCTTCCGCGGTCTCCGCTCGTCGCCAGAGGTTGAACTTGCGCCAGAAAGGCTTGAGGTTCGCCAGCGTGAGATTGTCGCGAGCGGTCATGGTCATCACTCCGCCGTTCGCGCGGCGGTCGGGGGACAGATAGCTGACCCCGGCCGCGATGGCCAGGTCCGGCCGGCCCGCGGGCAGTTCCCGGCCGGATACCCTGACCACCCCGGCCTCGCGCGGCCGCGAACCGAAGATCGCTGGGAGCAGCGTCTCCCGCCCGGATCCGGTCAGCCCGCACAGTCCGGTGATCTCGCCACCCCAGAAGCCCAGATCGATACCGCGCAGGGGACCCGCTTCCAGGCCCTCGACGGTGAGTGCCGGCGCGGCGTCCGGGTCCCGGGCGGGCACCTTCTCGGGGCGTTCGACGGCCTCGAGGGCGGTCCCGATCATCTGGTGCACCAATGCGGCCCGGTCCAGTCCGTCCGCCGGGACGGTGCTGAGCAGCTTCCCGTCCCGCAGGACCGAGATGCGGTCGGCGAAATCCGCGACCTCGTCGAGGTGGTGCGTCACGTACACGATCGCGACGCCGGACGCGGCGACCGACCGCAGGGTGTCGAGCAGTCGCCGCACCTCGTTGACCGGCAGGGTGGCTGTCGGCTCGTCGAGGACCAGCACGTGCGCCCGGCCGCCGGCGGCGGGAAGCAGCGCCCGGGCGACCGCGACGCCCGTTCGCTCGGCGGCGCCCAGGGTCTCGACGGTCGAGCGAGGATCGACGCGGAGCCCTGCCCGCTCGAGCGCCGTCGTGGCGAGAGCATGCGCCCGCCGCCATCGGATCGTCCGGCCTGTCGTCGGGAATCCGGTGCTGACGAAGAGGTTGTCCACCACCGTGGAGGTGCCGACCAGGCCAAGGTCCTGATGCACGAAACGACAGCCCAGGTCATAGGAACTCGCCGCCGAACCGAATTGCAGAGGCCTTCCGGCCACCTCGACGTGACCACCGGGGTCCGGCGTGTGGTAACCCGAGAGAATCTTGATCAACGTGGACTTGCCCGACCCGTTCTGCCCCAACAGAACGTGGATCTCACCCGGCGCAAGCTCGATCGAGAAGTCGCTCAGGACCGTCTTCGTCCCGAACGTCTTGGACAGCCCCGAGATGACGAGCACCGAGGGGGCGTCGGATTCTTTCTCCGGCTCGGGCGCGACGAGAGCCGTGTCGTTCAGTGACATGGGCGCGTTCCGCCTGTTTCTGTCCTGGATTCCGCCGTCATGGTTTCGTGGTGGCGACGGAGAGTTCAGCGTAAGGACGGCTGACAATCTCGATGACGTTGCCCCACGGATCTTCGCAGTAACAAATCAGCGTGTTGTCGTTGACATCGTGGACCGCGGTCCTCGCCCGCCCACCGCTGGCGATGATCCGCGCGTGCGCCGCGTCGAAGTCCGCCACGGTGAAGGCGAGGTGGTTGGGGCCGAATTTCTCGTACTCGAAGTTCTCAGACGGCCGGAACGCCCGCGGCTCGATGAACTGGAACAGCTCGAGCCCACAGGAGTTTGCCGTCAGCAGGTGGGCCAGTCTCATTGACGCCCAGCGTTCGCCGAACACCTCCTTGCGGCGGCTGGCTCCCGCAGTCGTGGTGTCGCAGTCCATCGGGCCGTCGAGCAGTAGGAGGCCCAGCACCTCGGTGTACCACGCGACCGCGGCGTCGATATCGCCCACACACACTCCGACGTGATTCATACCGGCCCGCACAGATCTGTCTGACATGTGATCATCCTGGTTCCGCTGGCGCAGTGTTCCGGGATACGATCGGACGGGCCGCGCTCGGCAAGCGCGGCCCGTCCCGACCGTCAGATGTTGCAGTTGCCGGCGTCAACCTTCAGTTGAACACCTGTGACGTACTTAGACTCGTCGGATGCCAGGAACAGCACGGCGTTGCTGATCTCCCTGGGCTCCAGCAGCTCGACGGGCATCGGATTGACGAAGATCGGGCCCATTTTGGGATCCTCGGCGATGAACTCGTTGAGGACCTCGAATCCGTTTGTCGCCAGCGGCGTGTCCACACCCGTCGGGTGCACGGTGTTGACCCGGATGCTGTGGCGGGCGAGCTCGTTGGCCATCATCCGCGCGAGGCCCACGACACCGTGCTTCGCGGCCACGTAGGGCCCGAGCCATGGTGTGCCCTTCAGGCCCGAGGTGGAGCTGGTGCAGATGATGGACCCGCCGCCCGCCTTGATGAGATGCGGCGTCCCGGCGACCATGGTGTTCCAGACGCCGGTGAGGTTGACGTCCAGCGTGTCCTGCCAGACCTGCGGCGACGTGTCATCCCATTTCTGCCAGCTGCAGATCGCCGCATTGGCGACCACGATGTCCAGCCGGCCGAGCTGGGCCACACCGGCGTCGACAGCGCTCTTGAGGCCGGCTGCGTCACGGACGTCGGTCTTGGTGGCGATAATGCGCCGGCCCAGCGCCTCGACCTCCTTGACCGTCTGCCGCAGGTCCTCCTCCGAGGCCATCGCGTAGCGCACTGTGTCGTAGTTGACGCAGGCGTCGACGCCGATGATGTCGGCGCCCTCCTCCGCGAGGCGGATCGCGTGCGCTCGGCCCTGTCCCCGGCCAATGCCGGTCACGAATGCGACCTTGCTCTTGAGCCGATCAGTCATCTGCTCACTCCTCTTGATCTGGGACGAAACTTTCGACGGCGGGCGCTCCTGTGTCGTCCGATCAGGGCGACTGGATCTTCCACAAGGTCTTGTACTGAGCCAGTGCGTCGGCAGGCAGGTCCCACTCGTCCGCGCTCGGGACATTGGTCTTGTCAAGCACCTGCAGCGGCTGCGTGCCGTTGTTGTCGGTGAGGGGGAGCCCCATGATCTGTCGGATCGCCTGGTCCATGGCGCCGTAGCCGACGGTGTATTCGCTGAGCCCGACCCAGGCACCGTCCGAACCGCGCCGGAGATCCTCGATCTGCTGCGGCTGGATGGAGACGCCACCGACCTTCACCTTCGACAGGCCGGTGGTGCTGAGCTTGCCCTGGATGCCTACCCCGAACTCACCGTTGTCGAAGAACACGTAGCCGGTGTTCGGGTCACGACGCACTGCCGAGATCACCTTGCTCTGGAGGACACCGGAGGCTACATCCGACAGGCCGATGGTGGCGATGGTGACCTTGCAGCCCGGGCACTGTGTGCTCGTGACCTGCTTGAAGCCGTCCGCGATGCCCTGCAGCGTCGGAAAGGTCGGCAGACTCTCCAGGACGGCGTTTCCCTTTCCATTTGAATCAGCCACGAACCAGTTGGCCAGGGCCTGACCCATCTTGTAGTTGTTGCGATAGCCGTTGGAAACACCGTCGGACGTCCCGACGATCGTACCGTTGGCCGTCACGGGGTAGGTCGAGTTCGGGATGAGTGGAACACCGGCCTTCTTGTAGGCGTCGATGACGTTCTGGCCGAAAACGGTCTGCGGATAGCCAGCTTCCAGAACTACGGATGGGGATTTCGTCAGGGCGTTCAGCAGTGCGGCCTGCAATGCGGACGGACTGGCCCCGTCGAACGGGAGGTCCACGTAGTTCCAGGAGACCGCCTTGGCCGCCTGCTCGATACCCCGGCCGATCTTCTTCGTGTCCGGATAACCGTTGTCGAGGAAGACCACCGTCTTGCCCGTCGGCGGCGCCTGCGGGAGGGGGACGGTCTGGGAGATCCTGGTCGGTGGTTGCATACTGGCGTCGGTGGCCTGCCTGGCCTTCGTCACCCCGGCGCTCTGGTCGCCACCGCTGGCGCCGGCGCCTCCCCCGGCCTTGGTTCCGCCGCCGCACGCCGGCACCAGTAAGCAGAGGCACAGGGCGGCGACGCCGGCAGCCAGCCTTTTCCTGGTGAATGTGCGAGGCGAGAACGGCACAGCCGCACGAGAAAATCTGTACATGACACATCCTGATTGAAGGCGCAAAGCCGCGCGAGGTGGATGAGATGGTTGCGTCCCAGAAAGCGGATCGCTGTGCGCGACGCGCGACCGGCCGCCATGTCCGCGGGCCGGACGCGCGTCGGCTCCAGTTACTGGCTAAGGAAGCTTGCGCCGCCGGCGATCAGCATCTGCTTGATGTCGGTGAACTCGAGGATTCCCTCCGGGCCGCATTCCCGGCCCCAGCCAGACTGCTTGACTCCGCCGAAGGGCTGGCTCAGGGCCATGCCGGCGACATTCACACCAACGGTGCCGGACCGGATTTGGCGGGCAAGATCGATCGCGGTGTCGACCTGGCCCGAGTACACGGAGGCGGCCAGGCCGTACGGCGTGTCGTTCGCGATCTCGACCGCCTCCTCTACCGTGTCATAGGGGATCAGGCAGGTGACCGGTCCGAAGACCTCCTCCTGCGCGACGGTCATCTTGTTGTTGACGTCCACCAGCAGGGTCGGCTCGAAGTAATAACCACGCGGAAGGTACTCGGGACGCTTTCCACCGCAGGCCACGCGGGCACCCTGGGCGATCGCGCCGGCGATGTAGCCCTCGGTGCGGGTTCGGGCCCGCTCGACCGACAGCGGACCGCGGTCGGTCTCCGGGTCGAACGGGTCACCGATCTTCAGCGCGGTGTAGTAGCTCACGAAGGCATCCGCGACTTCCTGGTACCGCGTGCGGGGGACGATGATGCGGGAGAGCAGCACGCAGATCTGGCCCATGAAGCTGCTCGCCCCCTCGGCCAGGGTGCTCATGACCTCGCCGAGGTCGATGTCCTCTGTCAGGATGGCGGGCGATTTGCCGCCCAGTTCCAGCGCGGTGCGCGCCAGCCGTGGGGCCGTCCGGGACACGACGTCGCGCGCGATGGCCTGACTGCCTGTAACGGTGACCAGGTCCACGCCGGGGTGGCCGACCAGGTACTGGGTTACCGGGGTGTCCGCCGGGAGGAAGCTCAGGACTCCGGCCGGAAAGCCGATCTCACGGGCCGCCTCGGCGATGATGTGCGCGGTCAGCTGCGACTCGGGCGCATGCTTGACGATAACGGTGCAGCCGGCCAGCAGCGCCGGGACGACCTTCATCGCCGTCAACGCCACGGGCCCGTTGTTGGTCAGGATGGCCAGGACCGTGCCGGTCGGCTCGCGGCGTATCACCGCGTCGCCTCGGTCCTCCTCCCAGGGCAGCGTGGCCGCGGCGGACAGCGAGGCGTTCCACGCCATCGCCGTGGCTCCCTCGTGCATCATCGCGCCGTGCTTCAGCGGCGCACCCGACTCGAAGGCCCAGGCGCGGTTGAGGGCATCGAAGCGGGCCGCCATGGCGGCACAGAACCGCGAGACCGTGGCGACTCGCTCCTCGACCGGGGTACGCGGCCAGGGACCCGAGTCGAAGGCCCGCCGCGCCGCGGCGACGGCGGTGTCGACGTCGGCCTCGGTCGGCCTCGCGACTCTGGCTAAGACCTCCTCGGTGGCGGGATCGATCACATCGATCTTGTCCGCCGACGCCGGGTCCCGCCAGTCTCCGGCCACGAAGACCTGATCGACTCCCGGCACCTCGATGTCGAGCGTGTGAACGTTAGAGACAGTCACCGGTGACTCGCCTTCGATCGTTGGTGCGATCCATAGTGATGGATCGCATAATTGAGGTCAATGGTCGTCTCGTAGGTTTTCCACCGACGCTCCGGCCGGCGAGGTCGCCGGGCGATCCACGGCACGTCGCGAGAGACTGTGCCCTGACGCACCCATCACCCGAGGGGCGGACGCGCATGATGTCGCAGGTCAACGCCTTGATCATGTGAAGAGCCCGCCCGCGCCCAGGGTCTGTTTGCGAAGTCCGCGTTCTGGGTTGGTGGCGGTCGTCCGCTGTGATTCGCCCGGGATGATCTCGTTGCGAGGGGGGCCTGACGAACGCGCAGTGGGCTGTGCTGGAGCCGCTGGCGCCATCGGAGGCGGACAAGAAGAAGCCGGGCCGGCCGGCGACGTGGACCCGACGCCAGCTGATCGCCGGGATCCGATGGCGGACCCGGACCGGGCACCGTGGCGGGACGCGCCGGCCCGGTATGGACACTGGCGCACGGTGTACGGGCTGTTCCGGGACTGGCAACGCCACGGCACGTGGACGACGGTTCTGACCGCGCTTCAGGCTCGGGCGGACGCGGCTGGTCTGATCACCTGGGATGTGTCGGTGGACTCGACGGTGACGCGGGCGTATCAGCACGCGGCGGGGGCGTCGAAAAGATGACATGCATCGGGTAGTCGCGATCACCCGATGCTGAGGATGCGCCCTTCGGGCGGTAGGAGACCTCCTCAGCTCAGACGCATGATGAGTTGATCAGACACGTGTCGCGGGAGCTTGAGGAGGTCCCGATGGCCATCGTAGGCGGGTTAGACATCCACCGGAGGCAGCTGACGTTCGACTACGCCGACACGGCGACCGGCGAGGTAAGGACCGGGCGGATCGCGCCGGCGGACCGGGCGCACCTGGCCGGGACTGTGACCACCACCAACCGTCAGGCGTCGGCGTCGTTCGTCCTCGTACTGCGAGTTCGCGACGGGCGGATCGTCCACCTCCGCGAGTACCAGTAGGCATGGCCGCCGCGCTGGGGCAGCTTCCCGAAGCGCTGGCCGGCACCGAGCACCCGGACACACGACCATCCGACACCAGCGCGTAAGCCACAATCGATGCGACGAGGCGCGCAGCATTGTCGCATGCTGTTTCGAGTGCCGGAGGTCGACACGGCCGACGAGCGGGTGCTGACCGAACTCGACCGGTTTCGCGGCGAGCTGCGCCACCAGGTCGCCGAACCGCGCCGGTGGCTGGGGCAGCTGCGGCGCAGCCTGATCGCGGGCGCGATCAGAGGCTCGAACACGATCGAGGGCTACACCGTCGGCGTGGCAGACGCCGAGGCGGTCGCCGCCGGCGAGGAGATGCCGACGGCACACGACGCGCATACCCGTGCCGCGGTCACCGGTTATGCGGACGCGTTGACCTATGTACTTCAGGCCGCCCGATTCGAGGTCTTCGCATTTCACCCGGTGCTGCTGTCAGCATTGCACTTCATGATGCTTCGCGGGGATCTCGACCGGTCACCGGGCCGGTACCGGCTTGGGCAGATTTGGGTGTCCGGCGCGCCGGACAATCCGCCGGTCTACACCGGGCCGGACGCCGAGTGCGTGCCCGAGCTCATGGACGAGTTGTGTGGCTGGCTCCAGGGCGGTGACCTGGATGCCCCCGTCGTCGTCCGGGCCGCGATGGCACATCTGAACCTTGTCAGCATCCATCCCTGGCGGGACGGGAACGGACGGATGGCTCGCTGCCTGCACACCCTGGTGCTCGCCCGGCAGCTGATCTTCGCGCCGGAGTTCTCCAGCATCGAGGAGTGGCTCGGATCGTCCCCCCACAACACCGCCATGTACTACGCCGCGCTGGGCGAGGCACAGGGCGGGAGCTTCCAGCCGGAACGTGACGCGCACGGCTGGCTGCGCTTCTGCCTGCGTGCCCACCACCTGCAGGCCCAGCTGGTCCAGCGCCGCCTCGACATCGCGGCCGAAGTCTGGCAGGCGCTGGCTCACCAGGCCGCGGCAGCCGGGCTCGGCGAGCGAGCCATCGCCGCCCTGTACGCGGCGACCCGGCCGGAGGGGGTGCGTCGCGCCACCTACATGCGCGACGAGGGCCTGACCCGCGACCAGGCGATCCGCGACCTGCAGGGACTCAAGGCCGCCGGCCTGATCGAGGAGGTCGGCCACGGCCGCACTCAGCGCTACCTCGCCGTGGGCCCCGCCGCCCACGCCGAACGCTCCGTCCGCGCCTCGATCACGACCCAGCCGTTCCGCGACCCCTACGGCGTTGAATGACCCGCCGGGGCCGCATGCGCCTCATGACGGACTGAGCACCTTTGTTGATGTTACTTTTGGGACCAGATCTACTACCCGTGCCTCGAGGCGACCATCGGACGGCCGTACGCGCTGTACGTGCACGGGAACTCCGACACGACCGGCGCGGTCCGGGGCGTCGAGACCATCGCGACTGGTCTGAAGTGGAAGAGGCTTCGTGACCCGCTGTCCGTCATCGGTGAGGCAGACGCCGCCGCCCGCGAGGCCTGCTGGGAACTGGGCGCGACTGCGGCCGCCAGCCTGATGGAAGGCTGACGCGTTACCGGGTCTCCTCAGCCGGTGACAGGACCACCAGATCCGTACGACTGCGACGGGGCGGTCTGGCGGCACCGGATAACTCACACGCGCGGAACCGGCCGCTGACAAGCTTTCTGGGCAAGGAGGAGGACGGCGGCGAGCGCGAGCAGGCCGAGGGCGCGCAGGTAGACGGTCCCCTCGCGGTGGACCAGCGGGGAGGCCAGTGCCGCGCAGGACAGCGCGCCGAGTACCGGGGCCCAGGTGGGGGCACGGTAGGCGCCTGGCGGGACGGGCTCGCGCCGCAGCACCAGCGCGCTGATGTTGACGACGAAGAAGACCAGCAGCAGGAGCACGACGGTGGTGTCGGCAAGGCCGGCCAGCTGGCCGGTGCTGGCCAGCGCCACCGCCAGGACCGTCACGAAGCCGATCGCTACGAGCGGGGTCCGCCGGCCGGGCAGCACCCGCGCGAAGACGGTCGGGATCGTGCCCTGGGCAGCCATGCCGTAGACGAGACGGGAGGCCATCACCATGTTCATCAGGGCGGTGTTGGCGACCGCGACCAGCGCGACCGCGGCGAACAGCTTCGACGGCACCGGCACTTCGGAGGCCTTCACCACTTCCAGCAGCGGGGCACCGGAGCCGGCGAGGATGTCGGGGTCCACCAGCATCGCGCAGGTGAACGCGACGAACAGGTAGACCGTGCCGGCGATGAACATGCCGCCGAACAGCGCCCGGGGCAGGTCCCGGCGCGGCCGGCGGGCCTCCTCGACGAGGTTCACCGAGTTCTCGAAGCCGAGCATCGCGTACAACGCGAGCGTCGTGCCGGCGAGCAGGGCGAGCGGCGCAGGCCCCTCGGCACGCAGCTCGAAGGCCCGTCCCGGTTCGCCCGCTCCGGTAGCCAGCGCGTGCACGCCGATCCCGACGATCAGCAACAGGCCGGTCAGCTCGATCACGGTGAGCACAAGGTTCACCCGGGCCGACTCCTCGATCCCACGGGCGTTGAGGACCGCGGTCAGCAGGATGAACACGACCGCGACGACGACCGTCGGGGCCGCCACGAACTCCGCGAGGTACTTGCCTCCAATGGCCCGCGCGGCCGTGGCGGTGGAAGTGATCCCGGCGGACAGCACGGTGAAGCCGACCATGAAGGTGAGAAACGGGCGACGGAACGCCTCGTTGGCGTAGAGCGCTGCTCCGGCCGCCCGGGGGTACTTGCCGACAAGCTCGGCGTAGGCCGTGCCGGTGAGGAACGCCAGTGCGAAGGCGATCAGGAACGGTGCCCAGATCATCCCGCCGACGTCGGCGGCGATCTGCCCGGTGAGCGCGTAGATCCCCGATCCGAGGACGTCACCGAGCACGAGGAACAACAGCATCCGCCCGCTCAGGACGGGCGCCAGGGTGGGCTGTGCGGTGTGCGCCGTTCGCCCGGTCACCGCCGTCCCGTCATCGGTTGTCCTGTCCCCGCGGGCTTGGCCGGCTGTCGTCCGGCCGATAGCGGTCGGGCGCCCGTTCATCGTGCGGCTGCCCCCGATCCGCGGGCTGGTCGCTGCCCGCCACGCCGTCGGGAGAGCCGGGCCGACGTCCCCCGGCCGAATACTGACACCGTGCCTGCTGGCCCGCCCGTTGGAGCTTGCCCGGCTCATGTAAGGGACTTCGGGGCTTGATCCGCCCGGGGGTCCCAGGGTTGCATGAGCATCCCGGCTGGTCCGGTGGGTGGCGATGAGTAGTGCTCTGAGGGTGAGCCTCGTCCGTCTGATTGCCACCG
>Ga0207703_10000233_pt1 | contig 63635 bp, 63 predicted proteins | sample KBSSwiS12_FD_184304 | JGI IMG/M metagenome (GOLD analysis project Ga0207703, IMG submission 184304) | Switchgrass rhizosphere microbial communities from Kellogg Biological Station, Michigan, USA - KBS Switchgrass S1-2 (SPAdes) (version 2) | ecosystem: Host-associated > Plants > Roots >... | reverse complement strand
ATTCGACTTATTTCTCATCCCTTTGATTTGGCCGGATGAATACGCAAAGGACCGCAGCCTGCCTTTCAACGAAGCCAAACGCGTCGAGATTCGCGGCCTGGCTTTGGAAATCGCTCGCAAGCACGGCTACGATGTCAATCCGCCGGAGTTCATTGCCGGCATCGAGAAATCGCTGCATTACCACCGCGTGATTCGCGAGCGGGTGATGAAGCGGCATCTCACGAACATCCGGCTGATCAATCACGACGGGTATCTCGTGCTCAAAGACATGATCCCGGACGCCTCGATCGCCGAAGTCCACATCTATTTTCCCGACCCGTGGCCGCGGACGAAGCAGCAGAAGCGGCGGATCATGCGGCCCGAGGTGCTCGAAGAGATCGCGCGCGTGCTCGTGCCGGACGGATGGGCGATCTACGTCACCGATCACAAGGAGTACTTCGATGTCGCGGCTCCTCTGATCGAACAGCGATTTCACGCCGAGCGACGCGTTCCGGGGCCCGACGATCCGCCGCGGACGAACTACGAAGCGAAATATCGGGAAGAGGGCAGGGAGATTTACGAGATCCGCTTTCGAAACAAGTTGCCGGTTACCAGTTGCCGGTTGCCTGAAGCGGAGCGGTAACCGGCAACTGGTAACCGGTAACTAACCGGCAACCAACAACCGCTCCGATTACAATCGGAGCAATGAGGATTCTCGGCGTCGACCCCGGCTCCATCACCACCGGCTTCGGGGTCATCGACTACGAGCGGGGGCGGCTCGCGCTCGTCGAGCAGGGGGCGATCGGCACCCGGCGCGGGGCGGAGCTGGCGGAGCGGCTGGAGAGGATCCACGTCGAGCTGCTGGCCGTGATCACGCGCACACAGCCTGACGCCATCGCCGTCGAGACGCCGTTCGCCGGCCATAACGTGAAGAGCCTCGTGCAGCTGGCGCACGCGCGCGGCGTGATCCTGCTCGCGGCGCAGAGCGCGCGGCTGGAGATCTTCGAGTACGCGCCGCGCTCGGTGAAGAGCGCGGTGGTCGGTTACGGCGCGGCGGAAAAAGAGCAGGTGGCGAAGATGGTGCGGATGCTGCTGCCCGGTTGCGCGGCGCTGCGGCTCGGCGCCGATGCCGCCGACGCGCTCGCCGTCGCCATCTGCCACGCCCACACGGCCGGGCGCAACGTCCGGCTGAAGGTGAGAGCGGGCGCATGAGCTCGTCGCTGCCGCAGGAAGAGACGTTGGAGTCCGAGCTCCAGGCGCCGCAGGGCGCGTTCGCCCGCACGTTCAGCGCCCTTCGTTATCGCGACTTCCGCCTCCTCTGGTTCGGCGCGTTCACCTCGACCACCGGCACCTGGATGCAGACGGTGGCCCAGAGCTGGGTCGTCCTTTCGATGACCAACTCCGCGTTCCTCCTCGGCGTCGACGGCTTCCTCTCCACCGGCCCGATGCTCCTCTTCTCGCTGATCGGCGGCGCGCTCGCCGATCGCCTGGAGCGCCGCCGCATCATGCTCCTCTCGCAATACATGCAGATGGCCTTCGCCTTCATCCTCGGATTCCTGATCTGGACGAAGACGGTGCAGGTCTGGCACATCTTCCTGCTCTCGTTTCTCACCGGCAGCGCGCAGTCGGTGAGCGGGCCCGCCTACATCTCTCTATTGCCGTTGCTGGTGAAACGGGAGGACGTGCCGAACGCCGTGGCCATGAACTCGATGCAGTTCAACCTGGCGCGCGTGATCGGTCCGATCCTCGCCGGCATCGCGCTCACTGCGTGGGGCGCCGCGATCTGCTTCGGACTCAACGGCCTGTCGTTCGTGGCCGTGATCATCGCGCTGATGCTGATCCGCTCGCCGCAGATCGCCGGCGGGAGCGACGAGAAGCGCGGCTTCATGGACGAGATGAAGGATGGATTCCGCTTCGTCTGGCAGCGGAAGTCGCTTCAGCTGCTGACGTTCCTGGCCTTCGCCGGCACGTTCCTCGGCATGCCGATCGTGACGTTCCTGCCGGTCGTGGCACGCTCGATCTTCAAGCTCGACGCGCGCGGCTATTCGTGGCTGCTGACGGCGTACGGCGTCGGCTCCGTCGCCGGCGCGCTCGTCGTCGCCGCGAGCGGTCACGCGGAGAAGAAGGGACGCATCGCCCTCACGCTGCAGGCGGCGTTCGCATGCCTGCTCTTCGCCTTCGCCTTCTCGCGCACGCTGGCCATCAGCATGACCATCGCGTTCTTCGCCGGCGCGTGCATCGTCGGCGTGATCTCGATGTACAGCTCGCTGGTGCAGCTCACCACGAGCGACGCCATGCGCGGCCGCGTGATGTCGATCTTCATGCTCGCGTTCCGCGGCGGCATGCCGCTCGGCAACCTGCTCGCGGGATGGGTGGCGCAGCGCTGGTCGATCACGATCGCGCTCGCCGTGAACGGCGCCGTCCTGGCGCTTGTCGCCGTGATCTTCCTGCTGCGGGGAACCGATCTCGACGCGGGGCTGGCGCCGGCGACGGCGTAGGCGCTGGACGACGCGGTCGCATGCGACGTATTGCCTCGCATGAAGACCCTTCTCCTGGTTCTGTTTCTCGCTCTCCCTCTCCACGCCGAGATCCGCGGCGGCGTCCGCGCCGGCAGTTATCAGGGCAACGTCGCCGGCACGGTCGAGATCGAGGCCCGTCTGGGCAACTGGTCGCTCGCTCCGGCGCTCGACGTCATCCGCGGCGGCTACGACCTTCACGCCATCCACGTCGACGTGCGGCGCCTCTTCCACACCGAGCACACGACGTCGTGGATCGGCGTCGGTCCTACGTTCGTCCGGTCGAATTACCCCTCCTCGGACAACACCTGGAACGTCGACGTCGGGCTCGCGCTGCGCACGAAGAGCCCGTGGGAGCCGTTCGTCGCGGCGCGCTACTACACCTACGACCTGCCGGTCTTTCGCGACGAGATCAAAGGCACCAGCGGGGAGATCTCGGTCGGGATCTCGCGCCGCTTCTAGCTAGGACTTCTTCTTCTGCTTCGCCGCCTTCGCCATCTCGTCGCGCATGTTCTGCGTGTTCTCGCGCAGCTCGGGATCGGTGATCGACGGCAGCAGCGCGTCGATGAGCGCGAGCGCCTCGGTGAATTTTCCCTTGGTCGCCAACTCGATGGCCTGGTTGATCTGCCCGGCCTGCTGCTCCGCCTGATTGTGGCCTTCGTAGCTGGAGAGGAGCGACCCGATGCGCGATTTGAGATCGCTGTTCGACGTCGCGTTCATCACCGAGCGGAGGATGGGAACGGCGTCGTCCATCTTGCCCTGCTGCATCAGCGTCTGCGCGCGCTGGACGTCGGCGAAGAGGATCGCTTCGCGGCACTGGCGCACCGCGTCGGGTGAGCCGGTCTTGGCCACGACGCCGTCGAAAAGGTTCGCCGCGTCATCGCGGCGTCCGGCGCGCGCGTAGAGCTGCACGAGGTTGAACGCGACGTCGTCCTGCCCCGGCGCCAGCGCCATGCTCTTCTCCAGCGCCGCGATGCCGGGCGCCGGGTCGTCTTCGCTGATGACGTACGTCGCGCCGATGCCGGCGTACGCGCGCGCCGACTGCGGGGCGAGCTGCGCCGCTTTTTCGAACAACGCGCGCGCATGCTGCAGCTCCGCCGGCGGCGTCTTCGCGCCGCGCGCGGCGGCGTAGACGTTGCGGAACACCGTCACGCCGTAGAAGAGGTAGACGTCGGGATCGCTCGATCCGAATTTCACGGCGCGCTCATACTCGACCGAAGCCTCGGCCGCGCGTCCGCTGAGGTCGTGGAGCAATCCGAGGGTCGCGTACGCGCCGGCGTGCTCGGCGTTCTCCGAGATCGCGGCCCTGAGGAAGCGCTCCGCGTCGGCGTTGCCGCGACCATCCGTACCGCGCGTCAGCAGATCGCCGAGGCGATAGAGCACCTCGGCGTGGTCCATGGGAACGGGCGCGGGCACCTGCGGCAGCGCGAGGTCGGCGACCGAATAGCGGCGGTACTGGAACGAGAGGCGGCGTACGTAGCCCTTCAGCTCGCGCTCCATCTCGTCGAACGTCACGTTGAAGGCCGTCCGAAACGCCTGATCGGCCGGCTGCTTCGCCGCGAGCAGCGCCAGGAACCTCGGCAGCTGATCGTGACGCTGCGGATTGCCGGCGAGGAGGTAGTGCATCAGCGCCCACGACTCGGCGTAGAAGACGCCCTGCCGCGAGCCTTCGTTGTAATCCTTGTCGCCCGTATCCATGGCGAAGAGCTGCTCCAGCGGAATCAACTGCTGGTCGCGGAGCCAGAGGACGTGCTCCTTCACCGGGATGCCGAGGTCGACGCTCTCGCCGTGCGCGGAGAAGGTGGAGTAGTACTCGGCGATCCCTTCGTGGAACCAGAGCGGCAGGCCGGCCAGCGTGTTCTTGACGAAGTAGTGCGTCAGCTCGTGGTAGACGACGCGATCGATGCCGCCCGGCGCGTCGGCGTCGAGGAGGATGAAGTTCGCCTGCTCGTTGCCGAGAAAGAGGCCGCTGATCGACGCGTTGCGCCCGAGGGCCGCGTCGCGGTACGGCGCGAACGACGAGCTGCTGCGGAAGACGTAGACGTTCGTCGGAACGGCGGAGTGCACCTTGAGCTGCGTGATTCGTCCGATCGCCTCGCGCATCCGCACCAGGTTCCCGGCGATCTCCGACGTCTCGCGCTCGCCGGCGTTGCTGAAGACGTGCAGGTCGCCGGCGTCGATGACGATCCACTTCTCGCGCTCGGTGGGTGGAGTGATCGCGAGGGCGGAGAAAGTGAAAGAAAAGAGGAGAAGACCAAGGACGATTGGACGGGGCATCTCGCTAGGTTAACGCAAGCCGCCGCACTCCATGCATGGCGTGACGCACAGTTTTTGCTTAGAATCCGTGGCCCTCATGGGGAAGCAGAAAGCAGAACCGTCTACTGCCGTCGCTGATGTCGCGGCGTGCGCACCGGAATGGACCGAGATCCTCCGGCAAATGATCTTCATTCGCCGCTTCGAGGAGGCGACGGAGCGCGAGTTCCGCCGCGGCAAGATCGGCGGATACCTCCACGTCTACAGCGGGCAGGAAGCGGTCTGCGTCGGAATTCTCGGCGCGACGAAGAAGGCCGACATCGTCTTCGCCGGCTATCGCGATCACGCGCATGCGCTCGTGCTCGGCTCCGACCCCGGCCGGGTCATGGCCGAGCTCTTCGGCAAAGCGACCGGCGTCTCGAAGGGGAAGGGTGGCTCGATGCACCTCTTCGACGTCGAGCACGGCTTCTACGGCGGCTACGGCATCGTCGGTGGACATCTGACGCTCGCCACCGGCGCCGCGTACGCCGTCCGCTACAACCCGAGCGACCGGATCGTCGTCTGCTACTTCGGCGACGGCGCGATGAACATCGGCTCGTTCCACGAGGCGATGAACATGGCCGGCCTGTGGGGCAAGCAGGGGATGTGTCCCGTGCTCTTCGTCATCGAGAACAACGGCTACGCGATGGGGACGGCGATCGATCGCCACTCCGCGCTCACCGATCTCGCCGCCCGCGTGAACGCGTACAACATCCAGAGCGAGAAGGTCGACGCGCAGGATGTCTTCGCCGTGCGCGGCGTGGCCGATCGCGTGATCAACAGGATGCGCCAGGACGGGAAGCCGTACTGCATCGAGGCGATCACCTATCGCTTCTCCGGTCACGGCGCGGCCGACATCCTGCAGCCGTATCGCTCGAAGGATGAAGTGGAGCGGCAGAAGCATCGCGACCCGATCCTCATCCTCCGCAACCGCCTCAGCGAGATGTGCGGATTGACGGACGACGACGTGAAGAAGTTCGAAGACGAGGCGGCGGAACGCGTCGCCGCGGCGGTGAAGTTCGCCGAAGAGAGCCCGGTGCCCGAAGCGTCGGAGCTGTTCAGCGACGTGGTCGCCGAGCACGGACCGCGGCCGGTGGCCGAGGATGTCAGCGAATGAGCGAGATGAGTTACCGCGACGCGATCCGCGCCGCGATGATGGAAGAGATGGATCGCGACGCGAGCGTCCTCATCATGGGTGAGGACATCGGCATCTACGAGGGAACGTTCCGCATCACTGCCGGGATGCTGAAGAAATACGGGCCGAAGCGGGTGATCGACACGCCGATCGCCGAAGCGGGGATGGTCGGCACCGCGGTCGGCATGGCCATGCTCGGGCTGCGGCCGATCGTGGAGATGATGACGGTGAACTTCGCCATCGTCGCCGCCGATCAGATCCTCAATCACGCGGCGAAGATCCGCTACTTCTCGGGCGGCCAGGTCGACATCCCGATCGTCATCCGCGGGCCGCACGGCGCGGGCGTGCAGCTCTCCGCGCAGCATTCGCAGTCGTTCGAATCGTTCTACGCGCACTTCCCGGGATTGAAAGTCGTGGCGCCGGGATCGCCCGCCGACGCGAAGGGGCTGCTCAAGACCGCCATCCGCGGAAAAGATCCGGTGATGTTCCTGGAGAGCGCGGCGCTGTACGGCATGAAGGGCGAAGTTCCGGACGACCCGAACTACACCGTTCCGTTCGGGCAGTCGCGCCTGGCGCGCGAAGGGCGCGACGTTACGATCGTCTCGTGGGGCCGCATGCTGCAGCTCTCGCTGATCGTCGCGGAGAAGCTGGCGAAGGACGAGAACATCGAGGTCGAGGTGATCGATCTCCGCTGTCTGCGGCCGCTCGACATGGAGCCGGTGTACGCGTCGATCGCCCGGACGCATCGCGCGGTGGTTGTGCAGGAGCAGTGGAAGCCGTTCGGTCCGGGGGCGGAGATCTCCGCCAGCATCAACGAGAAAATGTTCGACGAGCTCGACGCGCCCGTGGCGCGCGTGACCGGCGAGGATGTGCCGATGCCGTACGCGCGCAACCTCGAGCTGCTGGCCACGCCGCATGAAGAGCATGTGATCGCGGCAGTGAAGCGTGTGATGTACCGGGAGTAAGAATGGCCGAGATCATCATGCCCAAGATGGGCGACGCGATGACCGAAGGGAAAGTCGTCCGCTGGTACAAGAAGCCGGGCGACGCGGTCAAAAAAGGGGAGCCGCTGCTGGAGATCGAGACCGACAAGGTGAATCTCGATCTCGAAGCCGAGAACGACGGCACGCTCTCCGACCTCAGCGCGAAGGAAGGGGAGATGGTGCCGGTCGGCGGCCGCCTCGCGCTGGTGCTCGCGGCGGGAGAGAAAGCCGAGCCGGAGCCGGAGCCGTCGCGCCGCGCGACGGACAAGAAGGATTCGATCAAGCACACCACCGGCGAATACGGCGAAGCGATGGAGATGAAGGGACCGCGCATCGATCGCGCGGCCGCGCAGCCGAGTGCGGCGCCTGTCGAAACGCCGTCCGCCGGAGGCAGACGCAAGTCGTCGCCGCTGGCGCGGAAGATGGCGGCCGAGCTGGGCGTGAGTCTCGATCAGGTGAACGGGTCGGGGCCGGGCGGACGGATCGTGGCCAGCGACATCAAGCAGGCAGGTGTAGGACAGGCGCCCTCGCCTGTCCTTACGAAGCCCGCCGCGGGACAGGCGGGGGCGCCTGTCCTACACACGCAGAGCGTTCCGCTCACGGCGATGCGGCGGACGATCGCGAAGCGGCTGGCCGAATCGATCGGGCCGATTCCGCACTTCTTCCTCACCGCCGACTACGACGTCACGAACCTGCTCGCCATGCGGGTGCAGCTCAACGAGATCCTCGGCGTGAAGCTGAGCCTGAACGACTTCATCGTCCGCGCGGCGGCGCTCGCGCTGCGCCATCATCCGAACGTCAACGCCAGCTGGAGCGATGACGCGATCACGCAGCACGGCGACGTCCATATCGGCATCGCCGTCTCCACGCCCGAGGGGTTGATCACGCCGGTGGTGCGCAACGCGGATCAGAAGTCGGTCGCCGACATCGGGGCCGAGGTCCGCGCGCTCGCGGAGAAGGCGAAGAACCGCAAGCTGCAGCCGAACGAGTACCAGGGCTCGACCTTCACCATCTCCAACCTCGGCGCCTGGGGCATCGAGGAATTCACCGCCATCATCAATCCGCCGAACGTCGCCATCCTCGCCGTCGGCGCCGCCGAGGCGCGGGCCGTTGTCACAGCAGAGCGACAGATCGTCGTCCGCGACCGTATGAAGATTACGATGTCATGCGACCATCGGGTGGTCGACGGTGCGGCCGGCGCGGACTATTTGAAAACGCTGAGGCAGTACGTCGAACAGCCGGTTCGACTGCTGCTGTAGAGCGATTGAGCTGTTGAGCTGTTTAGCGGTTAAGCTCAACAGCCCAACAGCTCAATCGCTTAACAGCTCCCATGAGACTCCTGATCACCCTTCTCCTCGCCCCCGCCCTCCTCGCCGCCCCCTGCGACCTCAACGTCCGCGCCGTGCCGGCGGACGCGCCGACGTCGATCGAATGGGACCGCTACGTTGGCGCGCTCTCGTACCTGGTCACCGAATCGCCGGACGACTTCGTCACCACGAAGTCGTATGACATCCCGGTGACCACGTTCAAGATCCCGCATCGCGTCAGCGAGGTGCAGAAGTTTTCGTATCGCGTCGAGGCGAGGTTCGAGCCCGACCAGGTGATCGACGGCGCGTGCCGCGGCGCGGTGGAGCTGACGATGCAGCCCGATCCGCAGTTCCGCAGGATGACGCGCAAGGTGATCGTGCCGATCGTCGGCTCGACCATCGGCGCGACCGGCGCGAAGTTCCGCACGTCGCTGCGCATCACCTCGAACGCCGGCCAGCAGCGCGGGCGGATCGTCTTCCATCCGGCGGGGCAGGCGGGCGATTCCGATCCGTCGCTGCCGTACGTCTTCGATCACATCAAGGAGACGTTCGCGTGGGACGACATCGTCCAGACGCTCGGCGCCACCGGCATCGGCTCGCTCGACGTCATCCCCGACGACGACAGCGAGCCGGCGGCGCCGACGGTGCTCGCGCGCCACTACACCGACGCCCCGAACGGGACGTTCGGCTCGTTCGAGCCCGCCGTGCTGCCGTTCGATTTTCTTGCGCCCCCGTCGTTCACGCTCGGCGCGCCCGATCCCGGTTTCCGCCTCAACCTCGGGTTTCGCACGCTGACCAGCGCCACGGTCTCGGCGCTGACCTTCGACAACACCGGGCATATACGCACGCTGAAGACGTTCCCGTTCCCCGCCGATTACTTCACGCTCGCGCCGGCCTCGCAGTTCGTCGGCGAGCTGGGGGCGGGGGAGACGTTCACGCTCAGCTTCAGCGGAAGCGTCATTCCGTTCTACACGCTGACGGAAAACGGGACGAACGATCCGGCGGTGGTGATTCCGCGTGCCACGAGCTCGCGATTCATTCAGTGACCAATGAGCATAATTCCTTCCCCGATGCTGTTACACTCTTCGCATCCCTGAATGCCGACCCCCGCTGAGATCGTTGGCATCCTCGTCGCCATCTTCGCAATCTGGTTCGTGCTGAAGCTGGCGCGTCTCGCCGTCCGGTTGATCATTTTCATCATCGGACTGCTGCTGGCTCTCGCGGCGGTCTACTACGTTTTCATGAGGTAACACTTTGAGCGACGATCGCAAATACAAACATCGCGGATATCAGGATGGCGGCAGCGGCTACAGCTCGCGCCCCACTGGTGGCGGCGGCGGACAGCGTCCGCAGACTCCGCGCGAACCACAACGCCAGCGGATGGAGGGCGCCCCGCGCGGCCGCACCGCCGGCGGCTTCGGCCCCGAGGCCTTCAAATGCAACCGCTGCGGTCAGCTCCGCGTCGGACTGGAGATGCCGACGCAGGACGAGGCATGCATGAAGTGCGGCGCCGACCTGCACACCTGCGGCAACTGCAAGTTCTTCGATACCACGACGATGTGGGAGTGCCGCGAGAACATCCCGGCCCGCGTGGCCAACAAGCACGCCCGCAACGAATGCACCCTCTTCCACCCGAAGATCGTGAAAGACCTGGCCGCCGACAAACCGCGTCAGCCGCAGACGCCGGATGACGCGCGGAAGGCGTTCGAGGCGTTGTTCAAAAAGTAGTTGCGCTTCGCGCCAGTTACCTGTTGCCAGTTACCGGCAACTGGTAACCGGCAACCGGCAACCATGCATCCGGTCGTACGATTCACTCTCGCCATCTCGAGCGGCCTCCTCTTCGCCCTCTCCTTCCCGAATGTCGCCGTCGGGTGGTTTGCGTTTGTCGCCCTCATTCCGCTTTACGTCGCGCTGAGCGGCGCGCGGAGCGGGTGGCAGGCGGCGGGGCTGGGGTGGGCTTCGCAGACGGTGGCGTGGCTGCTGATGGTGCCGTGGGTGGTGCGGGTCATGTCGCACTACGGCGGGCTGCCGTACATCACCGGCGTGCTGATCTTCATCGCGATGTGCCTCTGCCTCGGGCTGTACGGCGCGCTCTACGGCTGGCTCTTCTGGCGCATTCGTCCCGCGGCGGCGTATTCGCGCTGGCTGCTGGTGGCGCTGGCGTGGCCGGTAGTGGAGTTCGTCCGCACCTACGCGCTGACCGGTTTTCCGTGGAACCTGATTGCTGCGGCGATCGTCGATTACACGCCGATGATCCAGATCGATCGCGTCGCCGGACCGTACTTCGTCGGCTTCCTGATGCTCATTCCGGCGACGGTCGTGGCCTGGCTGATCACGCAGCGGCCGAAAGGGATCGATCGAATTCTGGTCATCGGCGGCGCGTCGATCCTGCTCTTCGTCTGGTGGGCGACGGGGCTCGTCGCGTCGAAGCTGATCGATCGGCCGAACGGCCTGCCGGTCACGCGCGCGGCGCTGCTGCAGCCGAACATCTCGCAGGAGATGCGCTGGAGCGACGCGAACCTCCTCGCCATCTACCGTCGCATGATGTCGATGACGCAGGAAGCGATCGGCGGCGGCGCGAAGATCGTGATCTGGCCGGAGTCGACGGTGCCGCTCTCGTACAGCAGCACGGACTTCTATCGCCAGTCGATCGAAGAGGTCTCTCGCCTCAACGACCTCGACGTGATCCTCGGGTCGGTGGCCGAGGACGCGAAGAACGCGAATCGGATGTGGAACGCGGCGTTCCTCGTCAGCAGCGGCCGGACCATCGGCCACTACGACAAGATCCGCCTCGTGCCGTTCGGCGAGTACGTGCCGCTGCGCAGGATGTTCTTCTTCGCCGAGAAGCTCGTGCACGCCGTGGGGGAGTTCGAGTTCGGCACGCGCGACACGCCGCTCGCCGGCCGCTTCCGCTACGGCCCGGCCATCTGCTACGAGGTCGTCTATCCGCAGATCACGCGGACCCAGGTGCTGCACGGCGCGAACGTCCTCGTCACGATCACGAACGACGCCTGGTACGACGGCACCTCGGCGCCGCGGCAGCATCTGAATCAGGCCAGGCTGCGGGCGATCGAGGACGATCGTTACCTGCTGCGCGCCGGAACGACCGGCATCAGCGCGTTCGTCGATCCCACCGGACGCGTCATCCGCGAGCTGCCGATGGGCCAGGGCGGGATCATCTACGCCGACTTTCAGGCGCGCGAGACGACGACTCCGTACGTGCGCTTCGGCGATTGGTTTGCGTGGCTCGCCGTCGTTGTGGTTATGATCGCGGTACTGAGAAATCATGAGAGACGACACCCTCACCAAAGTTGACGACCTCCGCTCCCGACTTCGTTCCGTCCGGAGCTATCTTTGACCCAGCCTCCGCGCGAAAAACGCTCGACGAGATCGAGCGCGAGATGTCCGCTCCCGGTTTCTGGGACGACCCGGAGAAGGCGCAGGACGTAGGCCGCAAGCGCGCCCGCGTCGAGAAGCGCATCCAGTCGGGCGAGTCGATCGATACGAAAGCGGAAGAGCTCGAGGTGCTGCTGGAGCTGCAGCGCGAAGGCGAAGCCGTCGATAACGACATCGAGTCGCTCGTCGCGCAGCTGGAGCAGGAAGTGACTTCCATCGAGCTGACGATGAAGCTCTCCGGCGAGCACGACGACAACGACGCCATCGTCGCCATCCACCCCGGCGCCGGCGGCACGGAGTCGCAGGACTGGGCGGAAATGCTGTTGCGGATGTATCTCCGCTACTGCGAGCGCAAGGGCTGGTCGACGGAGATGCTCGAGTATCAGGCCGGCGAAGAGGCGGGCCTGAAGAGCGTGACGGTGATGGTGCGCGGCGACTACGCCTACGGTTACCTGAAGGCGGAGCGCGGCGTGCACCGCCTGGTGCGCATCTCGCCGTTCGACGCGGCGAAGCGCCGGCACACGTCGTTCGCCTCGGTCTACGTCTATCCCGACATCGATGAAGACATCGAGGTGGAGATCAACGACAAGGACCTCCGCGTCGACACGTATCGCTCCTCGGGTGCCGGCGGGCAGCACGTCAACGTCACCGATTCGGCGGTGCGCATCACGCACCTGCCGACCAACATCGTCGTCACCTGCCAGAACGAGCGCAGCCAGCACAAGAACCGCGACGTGGCCATGCGCCTCCTCCGCGCCCGCCTCTACCAGGTCGAGGTGGAGAAGCGGAAGGAGGCGCAGACGAAGATCGAGGGAGAGAAGAAGGAGATCGGCTTCGGCTCCCAGATCCGCTCGTACGTCCTGCAGCCGTACCAGCTGGTGAAGGACCTGCGCACCGGCTACGAAGTGGGCGAGCCGTCGCGCGTCCTGGACGGCGATCTCGACGGCCTGATCGAGGCGTACCTGGCGCAGGAAGCGCGGACGAGCGCGGATTAGCGATGGTTGCCGGTAGCCAGTTGCCGGTTGCCTGGTGGTCCCCGATGCCGCCCGCGCGAACCGGCGTCGCCCACTACTCGTCGATGGTGGTCCCAGCCCTTGGTCAACATGTTGACCTCACGATCGGGCAACCGGCAACCGGCAACCGGCAACCCATCTACCACCTCGGCAACAACCCCTTCCACGAAGAGATCTACCGCGAGGCGATGCGCGAGTCGGGGATCATCGTCCTGCACGACGTCGTGCTCCATCACCTCATCGTCGAAATGACTCTGGCTCGCGGCGACATCGAGGGCTACGTCGCGGCGCTGCGCGCCAGTCATGGCGAGGCGGGGGAGGCGTGGGCGCGGGGGCGGGCGGCGGGGATGCACGACGAGATCGGCAACTTCCTGCTGCCGGCGTCGATCGACGTCGCGCGGCGCTCGCGCGCGGTGATCGTGCACAACAAATGGGCGGCGGAGCGGCTGCTCTCGTTCGGCGTCGAGACGCCGGTGCATGTGGTGCCGCATCCGTACGTGCACGAGGAATCGCATCGGCGCGTCGATGTGCCGGCCGGGCGCATCGTCGGACTCTTCGGATTTCTGACCGCGGCGAAGCGGGCAGACGTCGTGCTCGAAGCATTCGCCGCCGCGAGGAAGCAGGATCCGTCGCTGACGCTGCTCGTCGTTGGCCAGCCGGCACCGAATATCGACGTCGATGCCATGATCAAGAGGGGAGCGGACGTCTCGTCCGCTCCGGGCGGACGAGACGTCCGCCCCCCTCCTGGCATCGTCTTCACCGGCTACGTCCCGGACGAAGACTTCGCGTCGTACTACGCCGCCGCCGATCGGCTGGTGAATCTCCGCTACCCCTCGGCCGGAGAGACGTCGGGGACGCTCATCCGCGCGCTCGACGCCGGCAAGCCGGTCGCGGTGAGCGACTACGCGCAGTTCGCCGAGTTTCCGGACGATTGCGTGGCGAAAATCCCGCTCGGCGGCGATGAAGTCAACATGTTGACCGAGTTTCTCCTGCGTGGATCGGTCGAGCCGGGCCGTCAGCGCGAATGGCTCGAAGCGCACTGCGCGATCGAGCACACCGTCGCCGGCTACCTCGGCGTTCTGAACGGGAGCTGGCCGGCTGAGAGCCGGCCCTGCGTTTCGCGGGTCGTGCCGCTGCTGCCGCGGCTCGAAGTAGTGCGCAGCGACGGCACATCCGTCACGCTCCGCAACGTCGGCGACTTCACGATCCGCACGCGCGTCTACGGCCAGCCGTCGTATCGCCTCATCGCCAACGACCGCTGGATCGAATTGCCGGCCGACCTGGCGCCGGGCGACGAGGTGACCATCGAACTGCCGCCCGGCATCGTGCGGCTCGCGCACGCCGTGCAGGGGATTCCGATGCTCGACGCGGAGCCGTTCGCGGAGGTCCGCATTGGCGCGGTTTGACGATCGCGCGCTCGGGCGGCTGCGGGAGCTGATCGCCGCCCGCCCCGCCATCGGGATCGAGGCGCCGCAGTTTCGCCGCGCCGCCGTGCTCATCCCACTCATCGCCGCGCCCGACGGCTGGTCGCTTCTCTTCACGCGCCGCGCCGAGAACATGGCCGCGCACAGCGGACAGATCGCCTTCCCCGGCGGCGCGGTGGAAGGGACGGAGCTGTTCGAGGACGCCGCGATCCGCGAGGCGGAGGAGGAGGTCGGCATTCCTCGGCGGCACGTCGAGATCTTCGGCCGCCTCGATGACCTCATCACCAACAGCGGCTTTCTCGTCGCGCCGTTCGCCGGCGTCGTGCACGAGCGGATCGAGTACGTGATGCAGGCGGCGGAGGTCGTCGAGACTTTCGAGGTCCCGGTCGACGCGCTGCTCGACGAGCGGAATCCGGAAGTGCGCTATGTCTCGTTTCGCAATCGCCGCTATCCCGCCTACTTCTACCACCATGGTCCGCACGAGATCTGGGGACTGACGGGGCGGATGCTGAAGGCGTTCCTCGATCTGGTGTGGCAGGCGATTTAAGATTCGACGAAGTTGCCAGTTGCCGGTTACCAAGTTGCCACGCGCGGGCAACCGGTAACCGGTAACTGGCAACCGGCATCGACCAGACCGAGATCGTGAAGAAGTTTCGGATGTGCGAGGCGCTGCGCGACGAGGTGAAGGGAAAGATCAAGGTAGAGACGGCGCCGAAATCGCCGAAGACCGCCGGCACGCTGATCCTTCGCGGCACGGTGGAAGACGTTTCACCCGGCTCGCGTGCGGCGCGCTATCTCGTTGGCTATGGGGCCGGCTCCGCGGGGAGCAAGATGTCGGGAGAGCTCGTCGACGCGAAGACGGGCGAGGTGCTGGTCCGCTTCACCCAGGAGCGCCGCTCGGGCGGCACGTGGAAAGTCGCCGGCGGCAGCGATCAGCAGGTCATGCGCGACAGCGTGCATGCCACGGGGCAGGACATCGCGCACATTCTCGAGCAGTTCTGAAAATGGTTGCCGGTTGCCGGTTACCGAGTTGCCACGCGAGGGCAACCGGCAACCGGTAACTGGCTACTTCAGAAGCGACGCCACGTACTCCTCGAGTCCCTTCCCACCTTCGCCCGGATCGATCATCTGACCGTTCACGACGTACGTCGGTGTGGAGCGGATGTCATTCGAGAAGGCGGCACCGGCGGCTTTCAGGAGCTCGTTCCGGATGTCGTCCGAGGCGACGTCCTTGTCGTACTTCGCCAGGTCCAGCTCGTGGTCCTTGGCGAAGTTGCGGGTGAAGTCGTCGATCATGAAGGCGGAGAGATGTTCCTGGTTCTCGTAGACCGTTTTCTTGTAGTCCCAGAACAGCGCCGGCTTCTGCTTGTAGATCGCGCGGCCGGCGACGGCGGCGGAGAAGGCCCACGGATGCATCGTCAGCAGCGGCAGGTCGTAGCGGACGTAGCGGACCTTGTCGCCGTACTTGCTGATGATCGGATTGAGGAACGCCGAGGCGTTCTTGCAGGACGGGCATTCGAAGTCTGAGAACTCGATCACCGTCACGCTCGCCTTCGACGCCCCTTCCTGCGGCGCGTTGGCGACGAACGGCTCGAACGCCTTCAGGCGCACGGCCTTGACGTCATCCGTCGGGCGGCGGAAGTGGCCGAGGAAGAAGACGGCGCCGTCGACGTCGACCTCGCCCTGCATCGGCATCTTGCCGCGCTCGGTCGTCTGCCAGAGCGTGACCGGATAGAGGCCGTCGGCGGTGACGTGATGATCGATCTCCGGCATGAACGACTCGTGCATGTTCTGCCAGGTGAAGTTCTTGATTCTCTCCTCGAGCGTCTTCCCTTCCGCGTCTTTGATCACCCAGGGGACGCCGAGGTAGAAGCCGCCGGAGCGCGAGGTGACGCCGATGAACTGGCCCTCGCAGACCGCGCGCGGGCTGGCCACCTTGATCAGCGTCGAGCTGAACGAGGGGGGGAGGCTCATGGGGGAGGGCTCGGCCGTCAGCTTCATTTCCTTGCAGCGGACGATCGAGTCCATGACCAGGCGCTCGACCTTCGGATCGAGTGCTTTCGAAGCCGGCGCGTCATCCGCGAGGACCGCCATTGCGGCGAACGCCGCGAAGAAGCTCAGAATCAGTGATTTCATGGCCGTTCCAAACTCGCGGCGCTACTTGTTCATTTCCCGGGCGACGCGCTCGACCTCGCCGAAGACCCGCATGAAGTTCTCGCCCATGATCTTGCGGATGTCGGCGTCGGAGTAGCCGCGGTGCTTCAGCTCGGCGCGGATCGACGGAATCTTGCCGATGTGCTCCATGCCCGACGGGGTGTCAGGGATGCCGTCGAAATCGGAGCCGAGACCGACGGAATCGACGCCGGCGACTTTGGCGATGTGGTCGATGTGGTCGACGATCAGCGTGTAGGGGATCTTCGGCAGCGGATTGGCCTTGTACAGCTCGTCCATGCCGGCGTCGAATACGTCGCCTTCCGATGGATCTTTCACCTTCAGCTCGGCGATCTGCGGCTTGAGCATGTCGTCGCGCCGTTTCGCCGCGTCGCGGACCTTCTGCGAGAGGAAGACCGGATAGAAGTTGACCATCACCACGCCGTGGTTCTTCTGCACGGCGCGCAGCATGTCGTCGGTCATGTTGCGGGGGTGATCGCAAAGCGCGCGGGCCGAGGAGTGCGAGGCGATGATCGGCGCCTTCGAGGTCTCGATGACGTCGTAGAAGGTCTTGTCGCTGACGTGCGAGACGTCGACGAGCATGCCGAGGCGGTTCATCTCCAGGACGACTTCTTTGCCGAAACCGGTCAGACCGTCGTGCTTCGGCTCGTCGCCCGACGAGTCGGCCCAGTTGTTGGTGTTGGTGTGCGTCAGGGTCATGTAGCGCGCGCCGAAGCGGTAGAAGGCGCGCAGCAGGTCGAGCGAGTCTTCGATGGCGTGGCCGCCTTCGATGCCGATGAGGATGGCGCGCTTGCCGTCGGTGGTGATTTTGCGGATGTCTTCGGTGGAGGCGGCGAAGGCGGCCCATTTCGGATAGTCGTCGACCATCTCGTGGATGGTCTCCATGATCCGCATGCAGTAGGCGGCGGCCCCTTTGTTGGCGTAGTTGCGCGGCACGTAGGCGGCGAAGAACTCGGCGTCGACTCCGCCCGCCTTCATGCGCGGGTAGTCGACCATGCCGAAGGAATTCCAGACGCCGAGGTCGTAGGGATGCTTCAGATACTCGGAAGGGGTGTCGGCGTGCGTGTCGACGATGACCGGGAGCGGCGCCGCGGGAGCCGCGGCCGCTTTCTTCGCCGGGCGGGCGGCGAAGAGGGGGGTGGCGAGGAGGATCAACGCGATGCAGGCGAGCTTGCGCATCGCGGAACAGTAGCAAACGGCAAAGCGATTTGGCCGTTTAGCTGTTGAGCGATTGAGCAGCGGTTCTCCTCAACTGCTGAACTGCCCAATCGCTCAACAGCTGGTAATCAGTTGTTCCCCGGCCCTTCGCTGATCTCCTCGATCGTCTTGCCGACCTTGCCGGTCGGCGTGGTGCCGGTGGCGAGATCGGCGAGCGACACGATGCCGACGATCTCATCGTTCCGGTTCACGACCGGAACGCGGCGGATCTGGGCTTTGGACATCAGCTCGACGACTTCGTTGATGGGCGAGTCTTCATCGACTTTGCGCACGCTTTTCGTCATCGCCTCGCCGACGTGGGCGTTCTGGGTGTCCTTCCCCTCGGCGATGAGGCGGACGACGATGTCGCGGTCGGTGATCATGCCGACGATTTTCTTGCCGTTGACGACCGGCACCGCGCCGGTGTCGGCGCTCTGCATGATCCGCGCGGCATCCATGATGGAGTCTTTTTCGGTGACGCACTGCGGATTGGGCGTCATCACTTCGCGGACGCGATTGCTGTTGCGGTCCTGGGCCATATTTGCTCCTCCGTTTCACCAAACAGAGGAGCAAGGCAGATGCCGGGCCGGCACGGCCGGCTGCGTTGGTTGCCCAAGGCTTCTTCAGGACTGGCGCTCTAACTTCTGCCGGGCGGTTCTACAGCTTGATGCGCAGGCCGCCGGTGAGGGTGAGGAAGCGCGGCTTGTAGCTGTAGTTCACCCAGTGATACGTCCCCTCGACGATCAGGCCGTAGCGGCGCGAGAGCGGGAAATCGCCGTTGGCGCCGAAGCTGAAGCCGTAATCGGTCCCTTCGTTGGGCGTGCCACCGCTGCGCTGGCGGTAGAGGCCGGCGCCGGCGAAGAGTCCGGTGCTGCCGAACGGCTCGCTGAAACGGTAGTCGATGAGCAGGTCGAGATGCTCGATCCGTCCCTTGGCGACGTCCGGCGTTGCCGCGTTGGCGTCACCGAGCGGAGCGGTGATCTCGCCCGCCTTGATCTTGATCACCGTGTCAGGCTCGAGACTGAAGCCGTACCAGATCTCGCGCACGGAATTGCTGAGCTTCCAGTTGTCGGACTGGACTTTGTCTTTCGTGGCGAAGAAGCGCTTGCTGCCGCCGATGAGGACGCCGATCTCGGACGTCTGCGCGAACGCCGGGGCGGTCAGGGCCAGAAACACGAGGAGGAGTGCGGCTTTTTTCATAGTCGTGAAATATACATGCGTTAGTTGGCGGGTGTCAGTTAGCCGTTGGCAGGAGGAGTCTTCTGCCAACTGCCAACGGCCACCAGTCAACTGGTTACAATGTCGCCCGTGTTCGCGAACGCACTGTCGAATCTTGGACGTGAGGCGCTCCGAATCGTTCTGCCGTCGTGGTGCGTTGCCTGCCGGGGGGAGCTTTCCTGGCAGGAGCGCACCGGCCCGGTCTGCGCGTCGTGCTGGTCCTCGCTGCCGAAAATCACCGTCCCGAAATGCCGCTCCTGCGCCATGCCGTGGAGTGCTGAAATCGACGGCGACATCTGTTTCGACTGCATGCCCGATCCGCTCCCGCTCGACTGGTGCGAGGCGTGGGGGCGCTACTCCGGATCGCTGGAGCGCGTGCTCCACGCGCTGAAGTTCACCCGCCACGACTTTCTCGACGATCAGCTCGCCGAGCTTCTTCGCGAGGCGATGCGCGATCTCGACTTCGACGCCATCGTCCCCGTGCCGATGCACTGGCTGCGCGAGCGGCGCCGCGGCTACAACCAGGCGGAGCTGATCGCCCGCGCGCTGTCGCGGCGCATCGGCATCCCGGCGGAAATGCTGCTGCGCAAGCGGCGCGGCGGCGCGCCGCAATCGACCCTCGCGCGTGACGCGCGTGCCCGCAACGTCCGCGGCGCGTTCGTGGCTTCGCGTGGCGCGAAGGGGAAACGCGCTCTCATCGTCGACGACATCTGCACCACGGGCGAGACGCTCCGCGCCTGCGCGCGAGCGCTGCTCAGAGAGGAAGCGTCGCGCGTCTGCGCGATCGCGATCGCAAAAGCGACATGACCGATTTCGATCTGATCATCATCGGCGGCGGGATCATCGGCGGAAGCACGCTGTATCACCTGTCGCAACTCGGCTACCAGGGCCGCGTGCTCGTGGTGGAGCGCGAAGACGCGTTGTCGAAGGGCTCGACCGCGCTCTCCGCCGGCGGCTTCCGCAACATCTGGACGACGCCGATCAACATGCGCCTGACGAGCTACTCGATCAAAAAGCTCGCGGCGTTCCGCGAGGAGCTCGACTGGCCGATCGGATTCGATCAGCGCGGCTACCTCTTCTGCCAGACCGAGGACAAGCTCGAGAACGCGAAGAAGTTCGGCGCGGAGTGGGAGAAGAACGGCGTCCGCATCGAGTTCCTCAGTCCGCGCGAGGTGGAGCAGAAGGTGCCCGGACTGAAAGCGGGCATCGACCATATCGACCCCGAGGTGAACGAGATCCTCGGCATGAAGGCGTTCGCCGGCGGCGTGTTCGGTCCCGATTGCGGAGCGTTCGATCCGTCCGCCGCGGCGCAGGGCTACTTCGAGCGCGCCATCCAGGCGTTCGGCGGCCGCGCCGAGCTGCGCCTCCGCACGGCGGTGAAGAAGCTGCGCATCGACGAGCAGAAGTACCGCGGGATCGAGCTCGAGGACGGGACGTTGATCGAGAGCGAGAAGATCATCGTCGCCGCCGGCGCCTGGACGGTTCAGCTGATGAGAGATTCGGGATTGGCGGGAAGCGACATACCGCCGGTCGTGCCGCTCAAGCGGATGCTCTTCATCACGAACCTGCCGCCGATCGACGGCTTCGATCGCATCCCGATGACGATCATCGATGACGGCATCTACTTCCGCCCCGAGGGCCAGAACCTGCTGATCGGCCGCGCCGACCCCGACACCGAAGCCGGCTTCGATCTCAGCGCCGACGCGCAGTACTACGAGGAGAAGATCAACTTCGTGATGCAGGAGCGCGTGCCGGGGATGGAGCGCTGCAGGCTGATGTCGATGTGGGGCGGCCTCTACGACACGAACGAAGTCGATCACAACGCCGTCCTCGGCGAGCACCCGCACTACCCGAACCTCCTGTTCGCCACCGGCTTCTCCGGCCACGGCGCGATGGAAGCGCCGGCCGCCGGACTGGCGATGGCCGAGGTGGCGATGTTCGGCGAGTACCGGACGCTCGATTGCACGCCGCTCTCGATCGCGCGCTTCTGGGAGGACAGGCCGATTCACGAGACGATCGTGATCTAGTTGTTGAGCTGTTCAGCTGTTGAGCTGTTTAGCTGTTGAGCTGTTGAGGCGCTCAAAAGCTCAATAGCTAAACAGCTCAACAGCTCAACAGCTAACCACCTTCTACATCCCACTTCGGCCTCTCCCGATACCGATCGTGAAACCAGACCCACTGCTCAGGGACGCGTCGGATCTGTTCCTCGATCACGCGCGTGAGGCGCGCGGTCAGCTCGATCGGATCGCCGGTGGCTTCGAACGGCTCGTGAAAGCGGATCAGGTGCTTGCCGTTCGGCTGGCGTTCGACGAAGCCGGCGACGGCGAGGGCTTTGGTCCGGATGGCGAGCTTCGCGGGGCCGATCGGGGTCAGGGCCGGCTTGCCGAAGAACGGCACCTTCGCGCTTTCGGTGCGGAGGTTCTGATCGATGAGAAACGCGAGAATTCCGCCGCGTCGCGTCGACTGAATCATCTCGCGCGCCGCGCCTGCTGAGCCGCGGTCGATGGTGTGGACGCCGGCGCGGGCGCGGAGGTCGCTGATGTAGCGGTTGACGTCGGCTTCGTCGCGCTCGCGTTGCAGGACGCTGACCGGGAGTCCTTCGGCGGCCAGGCCGACGCCGTACGCGAGGCACTCCCAGTTGCCGCAATGCGCGGTGAAGACGATGACGCTGCGGCCGGCGCGCATCTGTTCGAGCGTGCGGTCGAAGCCGACGTATTCGATGTAATCGCCGAGGTTTTGCGCGTTGATGTTCGGCATCCAGAGGATCTCGAACACCGCCTTGCCGAGGTGATGGAACGTCGCGCGGATCGTGGCGCGGCGGCGGGCGGCAGGCCAGTCGGGGAAGGCGATGGCGAGGTTCTCGAGCGCGCGCCTGCGGTCGCGGCGGGCGACGAGCCACGCCAGTTGGCCGAGGGCGGTGCCGCAGGCGCGGGCGAACGAGAGCGGCAGACGGCGCACGATCGCGCCGAGCCCTTTCAGGATCGCGTAGACGACGCGGCCTCTAAATGCTCTGCGCCTCTGGCTTGCCACTGATCAATTCCTGGACGAGCGGCTCCCACTCGCCGCGCTCGCGCAGCAGCCGTTCAACGACCTCGCGAAACGCGCCGCGGCCGCCCGCGGAGGTCAGCTTCCATGTCGCGGCGCCGAGGACTTCCGGCGCGGCGTCGGCGGGCGCGGCGGAGATCGCGGCGCGCATCATCGGCGCGAGGTCGGGGAGGTCGTCGCCGGCGTAGAGAATCTGGTCGAAGGTGACGCCGAGCTTCAGCGCGAGGCGCTCGGTCTCCTCGAGCTTGCTGACGGCGCTCTGCCGCAGTTCCTTGATGCCGAGCTCGCGCGCGCGGCGCTCGAGCGCGGCGGAGTGCCGCGACGTGATGAGAGCGACGTTGATGCCGACCTTCTGCGCCAGCTTCACCCCGAGGCCGTCGCGGACGTTGAACTCCTTGATCTCGCGGTCTTCGCCGAGGTAGATGATGCGGCCGTCGGTCCAGACGCCGTCGATGTCCGAGACGATCAGCCGGATGTCGGATGCTTTGGACATTGCGCGGCGCATCGTATCCTCATCGCATGACTCTCGGCGACCGCCTCCGCGCCTCGATTGATCGTGCCACGCCGCTGCTGCACGCGATGTCGGATGACGTCGCCTCCGCCGCGACGGCGCCCGGCAAGTGGACGCGTAAACAGATCCTCGGGCACCTGATCGATTCGGCGGCGAACAACCATCAGCGCTTCGTACGTGTCGAGCCGGACGGCTTCAAGTACGAGCAGAACCACTGGGTCGACGTCCAGCAGTACGCCCGCGCGTCGTGGCCGTCGCTCATCGCGCTCTGGCGCGAGTACAACCTCCACCTCGCGCACGTCATCGACGTCATGCCGGAGGAGACGATCATGCAGCTCGACGCGCTGATCGTCGATTACATCGATCACCTCGAGCATCACCTCGGGCAGACCCTTCACTGAAGAAGCAGGACCGTCGTCACCAACGGCTGTGACCGTCACCACTCCTACCGGCGAGTTCAAGAATTATTTTGACTTCCGACCAGCGTTCACTTAGAACGCAAGCCGGTCCGAATCGCCGTCCGAAGGAAAACCATGATCCGTGTCCGCACCATCGTATTGGTGACGTGTGCCTTTGCCGCGCTCACGCTCCACGCAGCGACATTCACAGTCACGACGACCGCTGACAGCGGAGCGGGATCGCTTCGCCAGGCGATCGTCGACGCGAACGCCACGCCGGGGGCCGACACCATCGCCTTCGGCATCGGCTCGGGGCCACAGCTCATTGCCCCGCTTTCGCCGTTGCCGGCCCTCAGGGAGACGGCGACGATCGACGGTACGACCCAGCCCGGATACGGCAGCTCGCCCGTGATCACCATCGACGGGTCGAACATCAGCGGCGGCAACGGCACCGTGGCTGGATTTTTCGTCGACGCGAGCTCGACCGCGATCACCGGTCTGGCGATCACGCACTTCCGCGTGAGCAACTACACCGACGGCTACGAGGGAGCAGGCGTCGTCGTCCGGGCGAGCAACTGCTCGATCACGAAGTGCTACCTCGGTCTGCAGCGGAACGGCGCGACTGCCGCCGGCAACGACAGCGGCATCCGCGTGGAGATTGGAAGCGCGACGATCCAGTCGAACGTGATCTCAGGGAATACCTTCGGCGTTACGCGCTGGAACGTCTATCCCTGGGCGGGAACGCATGGGCGCATCACGATCCAGAGCAACATCATCAATCTGAACGCCGCGGCAAACGCCGCGCTCATACAGCCGTACGCCTACGCGGCATGGCTGGCCGGGGACGTGCTCGTGATCAACAATCGCGTCCTCGGCGGCATCGTGTTGACGGCCGATGGCGGAGTGGTGAAAGGCAACAAGCTCGGCGCATTCGCCAACGGGCTCGGCGTACAGATCGCCCAGAACTACGACCCCGCGATCGTCGTGGTGACGGCGAACATCAATTACCCCACGCACGCCGTCATCGGCGGGAGCAACCCGGGCGACGGAAACGACATCACCTCGACGCCGTCATACGGCGGTGTCTACGTCGACGGCGTGGCCGGCACACAGATCATCGGCAACACCTTCCGGTACGACGGCAGCGGAGTGCACCTCATCCAGAGTCCCGGTACGAGCATCACCGGCAACACGTTCCGCGACAACTACGAAGGGGTGCAGATCCAGAGCGGCGCCGGCAATCTGATCTCGAAGAACTCGTTCTACGACAACCACAAGGGCATCGTGCTGGAGGGCGGGTCGAATCTCGGACAGAGCGCGCCGGTGCTGACCAGCGTGAAATCGCTCAACGGCTCGACCACCGTCGAGGGAACGATCTCCGGCAACTCTTCCTCCACCTACAAGCTCGAGTTTTTCAACAACCCGCTGTGCGACGGCGACCATCTCGGTGAAGGAAAGATCTACATCGGATCGGCGAATGTCACGACCGGCGGCTCGGGGAGCGGCTCGTTCAACGTCTCGTTTCCCACCTCGCTGTCTCAGGGGACATTCGTCACCGCGACGGCGACCGATTCGGGCAACAACACCTCCGAGCTCTCGGTATGCGAGCACGTGCAGGGTCCCGGCGCTTTCACGCTCTCGTCCGCGTTCGCAGCCGAGGGAGGGACGGCAGCGGTCCAGGTGCTGCGCACCGGCGGCAGCGCCGGCAGCGTGAGCGTCGATTACGCGACCGTGGACAACACCGCGCACGCCGGCAACGACTACGTGGCGAAAAGCGGCACGCTGCTTTTCGCGGACGGCGAGTCTCAGAAGACGATCAGCATCCAGACCATCAACGACGCCCTCTATGAAGGGAACGAACAGCTCTTCGTGACGCTGTCGAATGCGACCGGCGGCACGACGATCGTCAACGGCACGGCGGGCGTCGTGATCAACGACGACGAAACGCCGCCCGCGATCTCGATGGATCCGGTCTCGCTGCTCAGGCCCGCCACCGGAACGACGCCCGCGACGTTCACGATCGAGCTGAGCACCGCGTCCGCGCTGCCGGCGTCGGTCAGCTACCACACCGAGAACGGGACGGCCATCGCCGGTACCGACTACCAGCCGGTGAGCGGCGCCGTGACGTTCGCGCCGGGCCAGACGAGCAAGAACGTCGACGTCACGGTTCTCAGCGGCAACGCCTCGGGACCGGACAGGGACTTCTCGCTCGTGCTGAGCGTGACGAACGCCACTCCCGCCTCGCTCTCCGCGAAGTGCACGATCCTCTCGCGCAACGTCGGCATCTCGCCTGCGACGCAGTCGGTGCCGAACGGCGGCAAAGGGAAGATGACGGTCTCGTTCGGCCACCCCCTCGCCGCCGGCGCGACCCTCCAGATCAAGTCCTCGAGGCCGGAGGCTTTCTCCGTCCCGGCGACGCTTCAGGCCGCGCCGGGCGCGACGAACGCCTCGTTCCAGGTCACTGCGCTGACCGCACCGGCGTCGGCGCGCATCGAGGTGACGTTCCCCGCGGAGATCGGCGGCGACGTTCTCTCCGCGAACATTTCGTCGTACGAAAAAGCCACGCTCGTGCTGCAGCCGTCGCCGGTAACCGTGATTGCGGGCGGCACGCTGACGGTGACGGCGTCGCTCACTCCGGCGAGCGATCAGATGCAGGTCATCGCGCTCGAAGACATCGATGCCACGGTCGCCGACGCTCCGGCCTCGGTCACCATTCCGGCGGGCGGGAACGGCACGTTCGACATCGCCGGAGTCCGCAGGGGACAGAGCTCGGTGCGGGCAACACTGCCCGCGCGATACGGATCGCAGACGACGATGCTCTTCGTCGACGTGATCGACGCGCCGGTCACGCCGGCGATCTTCTCCGTCTCGCCGGCGACCGGTCCGACGGCCGGCGGTTCGGCGGTGATCGTGCCGGGCGGGCGTCTGCGCAACGACTGCACGCTCGCATTCGGAGGCACGCCGGCGCAGACGAATTTCGTGAACGAAACGCGACTGACGGCGATCACGCCGGCACATGTCGCCGGCACGGTCGACGTCGCGCTGACGTGCGGCCAGGATGCCTTCCTGCTGGCGAACGGCTTTACGTTCTTCACCGCCGGTCCGGCGATTTCGAATGTGGCGCCGGCGTTCGGCAACATCGCAGGCGGCACGATCGTGCAGATCGACGGCGGCAATCTATCGAACATCTGCGGCGTGTTCTTCGGCGGCAGTCCGGCGCACCATGTCGCGCTCGACGGCACCGCTCTGATCGCGACGGCGCCGCAGCACCAGGCGGGCGCGGTCGACGTGACGGTCAGGTGCGGCACCGAATCGGCCACGCGCGGCGCCGCATTCACCTACATGACGAGCGAGGAACCGGCGGCGGCGATCAGCTCCGTCGATCCGCTCGTCGGCTCGATGGGGCAGAGCGTCACGCTGAGCGGGCTCCGTTTCCGCGCGGGCGACCACGTGGTCTTCGGCGCGACTCCGGCCGTGATCCTGTCGACCACGAACGACACACACGTCGTCCGCATCCCCGACGTGCCGCTCGGCCCGATCGCGATCACGCTGACCGATCCGAACGACCACGTCACGACCACCGGTCCGATCTTCACGATTGTCGAGCCGGTGACGCCGAAGATCATCGCCGTCGCGCCGCTGAACGTCGTCAGCGGCGATGAGCTGGTCATCGACGGCGAAGGCTTCCGGCCGGGCTACACGTTCGCGATCGGCGACCGTGCGGCGAGCATCCTTTCGACGTCGTACAGCCGCGTCGTGATCCGGGTACCGCCGCTCGACGCCGGCTCGTATCGCGTCAACGTCATCAACAGCGGCGGCAACATCGCGGCGATCGGTCCGTCGATTGCCGTCGGCTCGAGCGGCCTGGCGGTCACCGGCGTGTCGATGAGCTGCTCGTCGACGGACGGTGGCGGTACGGCGACGATCCGCGGCAGCGGCTTCGCGGCCGGCGCGAGCGTGATGTTCGGCGACGCCGCGGCGACGAACGTCATCGTCATCGACGCGCAGACCATCACCGCCGGCGTGCCGGCGAGCGCCGCGGCAGGCCCGGTGCGGATCAGCGTGACGAACGCGAATGGCGATGGCGGCGCTCTCTCCAACGCCTTCCGCTACACCTCTCCGTTCGATCCGGACGGATGCGGCGCCCGGCGTCGGTCAGGCAGCCGGTGAGCAGCACATCCACCACAGAGAAAAACCGATGACCAATCTTCGTAACTTCGTACTCGTGGCGTGCGCCTCTGCCGCGCTCACCCTCAACGCAGCGACGTTCACCGTCACGACCACGAACGACAGCGGAGCGGGATCGCTCCGTCAGGCGATCCTCGATGCCAATGCCGCATCCGGTGCCGACACGATCGCCTTCGGCATCGGCTCGGGGCCGCAGCTCATCGCGCCGCTCACCGTGCTGCCGGCGATCACCGATCCGCTGACGGTCGACGGGACGACCCAGCCCGGCTATGCGAGCGCGCCGTTGATCGCGATCGACGGCTCGAACATCCTCGGCGCACCCTCCACGACCGGCGGATTCATCGTGAAAGCGGACAGCACCGAGATCATCGGCCTGGCGATCACGAGCTTCAATGTCGCGAACTCCTCCACCGGCACTGAAGGCGCCGGCGTGATCATCGACGCCTCCAACGGCAGGATCTTCAAGTGCTACATCGGCATCCAGCGCAACGGGACGACGGCGGCCGGCAATGACACCGGTGTGCGCATCGACTCGGGGAGCGTGATCATCGGCGCGCCCGGCAAGGGCAACGTGATCTCGGGCAATACCGAGGGGATCGCCAAGTGGTCGGAAACGACGCTCAGCGGCGTTCAGAACAACATCATCGGCCTGAGCGCGTCCGGGAACGCAGTGGTCCCGAACACCTTCGGAATTCACATGGTGGGGAATGCCGTCATCTCCGGAAACCGGATCGCCGGCAATGTGTACGAAGACATCCTCCTGATCGGTAACGGCGGCGCAGTCAAGGCGAACAAGATCGGCGTTTTCGCCAACGGCACACCGGCGCCATTGCGTCCCAGCTGCCACGGAATCTACATCTCCGAGAACACCTCCGGCGATATCGTCGTCGGTGGTACCAACCCGGGCGATGAGAACGAAATCACCTCGAGCCAGTACGGCATCGAGATCTACGGCAGTTCGAACGTGCGGATCGTCGGCAACGAGATCCACCACTGCGTCTACGGTGTCGAGGCCGGCCGCGACGGAACGAAGGTGGTCAGCAACAGGATTCACGACAACCAGACCGGCGTGCATGGCTTTGGTGCCGCCGTCCTGATCTCGACCAACTCGTTTTACGAAAATCACCAGGGAATCGATCTCGACCGATCGGGCGCGCCTGTCATCAGCGAGGTCAAATCGTCCGGCGGAACCACCGCCATCAAGGGGACGTTGACGTCCTACGCATCGAACTCCTACACGCTCGAGTTCTTCAACAGTCCGACCTGCAATGCGCAGCGGATCGGAGAAGGAAAGACATACCTGGGGTCGGCCAATGTCACGACCGACGCATCAGGGCATGCCACGTTCAACGTGTCGTTCGCCGCGACGCTCCCACAGGGAACGTTCGTGACGGCAACGGCCACCGACTCGAACAACAGCACCTCGGAGCTCTCGATCTCCTGCGCCGGCGTCGAGGGAGCGGGAAGCTTCGCCGCATCACCGGGCCCCATCTCAGCAGAGGGGACCGCCGCGGCCGTGATCGTCTATCGAGTCAACGGCAGCAGCGGCACGGCGACGGTCGATTACTCCACGTCGAACGACGTTGCCATCGCCGGCGTCGACTACGTCGCGAAGAGCGGCACGCTGACCTTCGCCGACGGCGAGACCCAGAAGACGATCAGTATTTCGACGATCGATGACGCAATCTACGAGGACATCGAACCGTTCTTCATCACCCTCTCCAACCCCACCGGCGGGACGACGCTCAGCGTCGCATCGGCGCGCGTCTTCATCGGCGACAACGAAAATCCGCCGACCATCTCGGTCAACGACGTCTCGCTGCTGCGGCCGGCCGGCGGCACCTCCATCGCCACGTTCACGGTCCGCCTGAGCAGCGCGACCGCGGCACCGGCTTCGTTCAGCTATTCGACACAGAACGGAACCGCGGTCGCGGGAGTCGACTATCAGCCGGTGAATGGTTACTTCAGTTTCGGGCCGGGGCAGACCGCGAAGACGATCGAGGTGACGATTCTCAGCAACACGGCTTCCGGTCCGGACAAGGAGTTCACGCTCGCTCTCGGGGCCTCGGGCGTTCTCCCGAACTTCCTCTCGGCGAAGTGCACGATCTTCTCGCACGACGTCAACATCGCCCCTTCGTCGCAGTCCTTCGCGAACGGCGGCAACGGAACGCTCACCGTCACGTTTGGACGGCCTACGGCCACCGCGGCAACGCTGGTGGTGAAGTCGTCGAAGCCCAACGCGTTCTCCGTTCCGGCGACCGTGCCGCTTCCGGCGGGCTCGACGACCGTCTCGTTCCAGGTCACCGCGCTGACCGCTCCGGCATCGGCGCGCATCGACGTGACGCTTCCGGCGGCGATCGGCGGCGACGTCCTCGCCGCCGGCGTTTCGTCCTATGAGAACGCGACGCTCGTGCTGCAGCCGTCGCCGGTTTCCGTGGCCATCGGCGGGAACGCGACGGTCACGGCGACGCTCTCGCCGGCGAGCGATCAGGCACAGGTGATCGCGCTCGAGGACGGCGACACGTCGATCGCCGACGCGCCGGGCTCGGTCACCATCCCGGCCGGCGGCAGCGGCACGTTCTCGATCGCCGGCGTCAGGCTTGGACAGGCGTCCGTGCGTGCCACGCTGCCCGCCCGCTACGGAGCGCTGACGCAGACGCTTGCCGTCAACGTCATTGACGCTCCGCCGACGCCCGCGATTTTCTCCGTCTCGCCGGCCACAGGGCCGACGTCAGGCGGTTCGGCCGTGATCGTCGCCGGCGCGCATTTGCGCAGCGGCTGCACGGTGGCATTCGGCGGCACAGCGGCGCCGACGACGTTCCTGAACGAGGCGCAACTCGCGGCGACGCCGCCGGCGCACGTGCCCGGAACCGTCGACGTCGCGTTGACCTGCGGCCAGGATTCGTTCGTCCTCGCGAACGGTTTTACGTTCTTCACGGCGGGACCGACGCTCACGTCCGTCACGCCGGCCTTCGGCAATGTCGCCGGCGGAACGATCGTGCAGCTGACCGGCAGCAATCTGTCCAGCACGTGCGGCGTCTTCTTCGGCGGCAGTCCGGCGCGTAATGTCGCCCTCGACGGCCCCTCGCTGATCGCCACGGCGCCGCAGCATCAGGCCGGTACGGTCAACGTGATGATCGTGTGCGGCACCGAGGCAATGACGCGCAACGCCGCGTTCAACTACACCACGAGCGACGAGCCGGCGGCGGTGATCAGCTCCGTCAATCCGCTCTTCGGCTCGTCCGGACAGAGCGTGACGCTCACCGGACTGCGGTTCCGTGCCGGCGATCGCGTCGTCTTCGGGACGACGCCGGCCGTCATTCTCTCGACGACGAACGACAAGCACGTGGTGCGCATCCCTGACGCCCCGCTCGGCCAGGTCGCAATCACGCTCACCGATCCGAACGATCGCGTGACCACGACCGGTCCGATCTTCACGATCATCGAGCCGGTGGCGCCGAAGATCTCGAGCGTCGCGCCCGCGACGGTGATCAGCGGCGACGAGCTGACCATCGAAGGTGAAGGATTCCGGCCCGGCTACACGTTCGCCATCGGCGATCAGCCGGCGAGCATGTTGTCGATGTCGTACAGCCGGGTCGTGGTCCGCGTGCCGGTCGTCGATCCCGGCGCGTATCACGTCAACGCGATCAACAGCGGCGGCAATGTGGCCACGGTCGGTCCATTGGTGACGGTAGGCGGGAGCGGAGTCGCGGTCATGGCGATCTCGATGAGTTGCGCTTCGACCGACGGCGGCGGCTCGGCAGTCATTCGCGGCAGTGGATTCGCGGCCGGCGCAAGCGTGGCGTTCGGCGATGTGGCGGCCACGAATCTCACCGTGCTCGACGCGCAGACGATCATGGCCACGATTCCGCCCAGCACGGCCGCGGGCGCCGCGCGCATCAGCGTGAAGAATCCTAACGGCGACAGCGGTTCGCTCTCGAATGCGTTCCGCTACACGTCACCGTACGATCCGGACGGCTGCGGTGCGCGGCGACGGGCTGGAGCCCGCTGAGGAGATGTAACACAGACACTCCTGTCTGTGCTGTCAGTGCCGGAAGTGCCGCTCCCCCGTAAACACCATCGCCACGCCGCGCTCGTTCGCCGCGGCGATGACCTCGGCGTCGCGAACCGAGCCGCCGGGCTGAATCACGGCGCGTACGCCGGCGTCGGCGAGGATGTCGAGGCCGTCGCGGAAGGGAAAAAAGGCATCCGACGCGGCGAACGTGCCGGCGGGCGGAAGGATCGACTTCATGATCGCCACCTTCGCGGCGTCGACGCGGCTCATCTGTCCGGCGCCGATGCCGACCGACTGCGACTCGTTCGTCAGCACGATGGTGTTCGACTTCACGTGCGCGCAGACGATCCAGGCGAACTCCAGCCCCGTCAGCTCCTCGTCCGTCGGCTGTTTTTCCGTCACGACCTTCCATGACTCCCGTCCGCTGACGCGATCGGGACTCTGCGCGAGGATGCCGCCGGCCGCGCTGCGAAGCTCGAGGTCGGGGAGGGAGGCGGTGGTGGTGACGAGCCGCAGGTTCTTTTTCTTCTGCAGCAGCTCGCGCGCCTCGGCCGAGAACGACGGCGCGACGATGACTTCGAGGAACATCTCGCCGATGGCGCGCGCGCAATCGGCGTCGAATTCGCGGTTCGCGCCGATGATCCCGCCGAACGCGGAGACGGGATCGGATTCGATCGCCGCTTTCAATGCGTCGATCAGCGAATCGCGCCGCGCGACGCCGCACGGGTTGGTGTGCTTGATGATGGCGATGGCCGGCTCCTGGAACGCGTTGGCCAGGCGGATGGCGGAGTCGAGGTCGAGGAGGTTGTTGTACGAGAGCTCTTTGCCGTGCAGCTGCTCGAACGGCTTCACGCCGCGCGCGACGTAGAAGGCCGCCGGCTGCTGAGGGTTCTCCCCGTACCGCAGGTCCTGGAACTTGGTGAGGTCGAGGTGTAGGACAGCCGCCTCGGCTGTCCGGACAGGCGAGGGCGCCTGTCCCACACGCAGGAATCGCGCGATCATCGCGTCGTACGCGCTCGTCTTCTCGAACACCGCGATCGCGGCGCGCATGCGGAACTGGTCCGAGATCTCGCCGCTTTCGAATTCGCGCAGGAAATCGGCGTAGAGCGACGGATCGCACAGCGGGAGCACGTGCTTGTGATTCTTCGCCGCCGCTCGCAGCATCGACGGGCCGCCGATGTCGATCTGTTCTATTGCTTCCTCTACCGTTACGGATTCCCGCGCGATGGTCGCCTCGAACGGATAGAGATTCACGACCACGAGATCGATGTTCGGAATGCCCTGCCGTTCGCAGTCGGCGACGTGCTCCGGCTTCGCGCGATCGGCGAGGATCGCGCCGAAAACTTTCGGCGTGAGCGTCTTAACTCGTCCGCCGAGGATCTCGGGCGCACCCGACCACGAAGCGATCGCGGTGACCGGGACGCCGGCGTCTTGCAGATGTTTGGCCGTGCCGCCGGTGGAGAGGATCTCGACGTTCTTCGCCGCGAGGGCGCGGGCGAGATCGAGGATGCCGGTTTTGTCGGAGACGGAGAGGATGGCGCGTTCAATTCGCATGCAGCAGCAGATTGCCGCGGCGCAGTCCCGTCGCGGATCGAACGTCGCCTCCGGCTTCCTTCCAGATGTAGTAGTAGAGGTTGACCAGGTCGCTGACGGCGTGCGAGTAGCAGACCGAGGCGACGCCGAACGCGGTCGAGCGGTCGTCGAACGCTTCCGATCGCTCGGCGCGCGCGTACTCCGATTCGACGAGCGGCGAGAAGCGCGACGTGCGCCGGAATGTGCGTTGGAAATAGCGCTCGACGTTGAAGTTCGTGTCGAGGCCGTAGAAAACAGTGGGGAACTTCCGCTGGCTGCGCTCGAAGTACTGCTCGAAATCGCCGCTCGCCGGCGTGTTCGCCTGGGCCACGAGGTGCGCGAGCACGCCGAGCCGCTCGATCACCTCGGACATCGGCTTGCGTGCGCGCGCCGCGGCGATCGCGGCATTCGTCTCGGATTCGATCTGAGTGGAGAGGGCGGGGCCTGCCTGCGCCCGCGCGAGACCGGCCTGGTAGTCGGTGTTGAAGTGCTCGATCAGCGTGCGCAGATCGGACGGAGCGAGCGCGGCCGCTTTCTTCGCGATCCGCTGGTCGGATGCGCGGGTCCAGGCGCTTGCGGTCATCGGAACGAGGAAGACGAGGAGGAGGGCGGCGCGTTTCATCAGCCGGACCCATGGTATCAGACGACTTTGCCAAGCATCTGGAGACGCTTTACGCGTGCCGCGCCTGCCCGAACGTCATCGGCCAGCCGGTCACCGGAGCCGTGCCGGACGCGCGCGTGATGCTCGTCGGACAGGCGCCGGGGCCGCACGAGGTCGAAGACCGGCGGCCGTTCGCGTACACCGCCGGCAAACGCCTCTTCAGCTGGTTCGCGCAGTTCGGCGTGAGCGAAGAAATGTTTCGCGAGCGGGTTCACATCGCGGCGGTGATCCGCTGTTTTCCGGGACGCGATAAGAAGGCAGGCGGCGATCGCGTGCCGTCACCGGTGGAGATCGCGCGTTGCGGCGAGCACCTCGATCGCGAGATCGCGCTGCTGAAGCCGAAGCTCGTCATCGCCGTCGGCACGCTCGCGTCCGCCGCGTTGATCGGCGTGTCGCAGTTGAAGGATGCGGTGGGCCGCGTGCATCGCGCGATGCGGAACGGACGGCGATTCGATCTGGTCGTTCTTCCGCATCCGTCGGGTCGATCGACCTGGCTGAACAAGAAGGAGAACGCGGCGATGCTGGACGAGTCGCTGCGTTTGATCACGCAGCATCCGGCGTGGAAGGCGACCTGGCGGCGGTAGCCGCGCTGTCGCGCGGCTGTGCGGACGAGACGTCCGCACCCCACTTTCGGAGACAATGAACTGATGGACATGGGCTGGCGCTATCTCACCGCGGAGGACAAGCGGAACATTCTCCGCGGCATCCGCGACGGAAAGGCGTACGGCGGTCCGTATCACGTGGAGATCTACCCGGCCGATCGCTGCAACATCGACTGCTTCTTCTGCTCGACGGCGGCCATTCGCGGCACCGACGAGCTGCCGCTCGATCGGATGTTGGCGCTGATCGACGAGATGAAAGCGGCCGGCACGCGCGCCATCCGCTTCGCCGGCGGCGGCGAGCCGATGTTTCACCGCAAGTTCAAGGAGATCCTCCGCCGCATCGTCGAGGCGAAGATCCCGATCGAGAACATCACCACGAACGCCGTGCTGCTCGACGAGGAAGTGGCGGAGCTTCTGACGCAGTGCTGCGACATGGTGACGGTGAGCCTGAACACGGCCGACGCCGAGTCGTACGCCTCGATGATGCAGACGCCGGCTCGCAACTTCGATCGCGTGCTGAAGAACGTCCGCCACCTCGCGCGCAGCCGCAGAAACCGCCGGCCGATCATCGACATCCAGTTCCTCGTCTGGCGCGACAACTACAGGACGATCCCGCGGATGTACGCGCTGGCCCGCGAGCTTGGCGCCGACACGATCCTCTTCAACGGACTCTCGTATCTGCCGCCGGAGAAGCGGATGAGCGAGGAGCAGATCGGCGAGATGCTCGCCCTGTACGAGGAGGTCGTCCGCGTCGACGAGTTCCGCGTGATCCGCAACATCAGCAGCTTCGAGCGCGACATCACGCCCGAGATCACGGAGATGATCGAGCGGCTGGCGGCGGAGCGTCGTACGCGCGGCATCGTCCGGCGGGCGCTCGATTTCGTGCGGCGCGACGACTTCACGCTGGCCGAGAAACTGCGGCACCGCGCGCGTTTGCGCGAGGACGTGGCGCTGGCGGCCGAGGCGCGGAAGATCGACGACGCGTGCGTCATCGGCTGGTATTCGATGGTCGTGCGCAGCACCGGGGAAGCGGCGCCGTGCTGCATCCTGCAGGCGAAATCGTCGGGCAACATCTTCCGCCAGCCGCTCGAGGAGCTGTGGCACGGCGCGGCGTACGACGCGTTCCGCGCCGAGCTCTCCGCGATCATCCGCGGCGGCGAGGAGTGGAGGCCGGAGGGAAGCGAAAAGGTTGTCGACGCCAACTGCGGCAAGCGCGGCACGTTCCTCTGCCCCATGCGCAGCTTCTACTACCTGCGCGACGTGGAGTTCATTCGGGAGATCGGAACGCTTTTTGGTTCGATGCGAGATGCGTGATGTAGTCCATCTCCGCGTAGAGCGCGCGGATGGCGATGCGTGATTCGTAGATGAGCAGCATGCTCGCGGCGAACAGCAGTCCGGCGCCGACGAAACCGAGGAGCAGCGGGATCCAGGCCAGCTGCAGCGACAACAGGGCGATGACGCCGATCGAAACGCTCGTGGCGACGAACAGCCCGATGGCCGTGTAGAGCAGCGACAGCGTGTGCTGCAGCATCCGCGCGCGCATGGTGGTCTTGGCCAGCTGGTTCATCAGCATCGCGCGGCGCGACGCGTCGTTCGGGGCGAGCTGCTCCATCAGCGGCAGGATCTCGCGGACGCGATCGACGGCCCGGATCAGGCGCGACGAGGTGGTCAGGATCAGCGACCCCGAGGCGAGGATCAGCACCGCCGGCGTGATCATCGCCGACAGCACGCCGAGCGTCGCGGTCAGCGAATTCACGACGCCGCCGCGAAGGCGTTGCGCGTCATGTTCTCGTAACCGCGCTCCGTCACCGCGATGTTGTCCTCGATGCGGATGCCGCCGAACTTGCGGAACGAATCGACCTTCGGCCAGTTCACGTACTTCGAGTTCTCGCTCGCGGCGAGCTCGGTCAGCAGCGGCTCGATGAAGTAGAGGCCGGGCTCGATGGTGAAGACGTGGCGCGGCTCGAGTTTCCGCGTCAGTCGCAGGTAGGGATGTCCTTCCGGCTTCTCGATCGCCTTGCCGCTGCGGTCGGCCATGAAGCCGCCGACGTCGTGCACCTGCAGCCCGAGGTAGTGGCCGACGCCGTGCGGAAAGAAGGCGGAGCTGATGCGCCTGGCCACGATCTCGTCGGCTTCGAGCGAGATAAAGTCGAAGCGCGCCAGGATGTCGGCCACGCGGCGGTGCGCCATCATGTGCAGGTCGGGATAGTCGACGCCCGGTTTCACTTCGTCGCAGATCTCCTGCTGCGCCTCGTCCATCGCCGCGATCAGATCGTGGAACTCGTCGTGATCGTTCGCCGAGTGCGTGCGGGTGATGTCGGAGGCGTAGCCGTTGAACGCCGCTCCGGCGTCGATGAGAAACGAGTGGCGGCGCTCGGGATCGAGGCGCTGCCGGTCGTGGAAGTAGTAGTGCAGCACCGAGGCGTGCTCGTTGAGCCCGATGATGTTGCCGTACGGCAGCTCTTCCTCGGTGTGATGCGTGGCGCGGAGATACTCGACGTGCATCTCGTACTCCGACGCGCCGTTGCGGAACGCGCGCTCCGTGGCGCGATGCCCGCGCGCTCCGCGCTCGTTTGCGCGGCGAAGACACTCCAGCTCGTAGTCGGTCTTCCAGGCGCGATCGAAGTGCAGCGGGTTGAGGACTTCCTCGGGGTTTTCCTCACCTTCGCCGATGAAGGCGACGCGGCCCGAAGCGGGGAAGTGCTGCTTCGCGTCGTCCGGATTGGCGATCATCCGGATGTCGAAGTGGTCGACCCAGAACCCGGTCGGCGTGTCGGCCGGCTTGTGCCAGTAATCGACCGGCTGCCAGTAGATGAGGCGCGGCTTCTGCCCCGGCGTGTAGGCGATCCAGCAGTGCGGGTTGTCGACGATCGGAACCCACGCCTTGAACTGCGGGTTCACCTTGAACGGGTAGTACATGTCGTCGAGGAACTGCAGCCGCTGCGCGCCGGCGTGGACGACGAGATGGTCGAACTTCGCCTCGGCGAGCGCGCGATCGGCGCGCTGCTTCAGCGTCGCGATGTGGTCGGAGTAGAGGTCGGAAAGGCGGTCCGTCATGGCCCGCGAACGATAGCAGACCGCGGACGGCCGCCAGCAGACCTCAGTCGAATTTCTCCATCTCCTTGCCGCGGCACGACGGGCAGAACGGCAGCTTCACTTCGGTCGTGTAGCCGCAGTCGGGGCAGACGTAATAGCTCTTCGACTCCTTCATCTTCGACAGGTTGCGGCTGGCGTCGTTGTCGAGGTTGAGGTGCTCGGTCTCGGCGTCGCGCGTGGTGTCGAACAGCTTCGCCGCTTCCGCGTCGCCGGCGGATTGCGCTTCGTTGAAGGCGGCGAGGTAGCTGTCGTCGCGCTCCTGCTTCTCGGCGTTCAACGCGGAGCGAAGGTTGTCGCTCGTCGATCCGACGGTCGGCTGGGGCGGATTGGGGACCGGCGCGTTGATGCCGCGCGACGCGAGGAACTTCTCAAAGCGCGAGGCGTGGACGCGCTCCGCTTTGGCCTCGGCGTGGAAGAGTGCGGCGACGCCGAGGTAACCCTCTTCGGTGGCGCGGGCGGCGAAGGCTTCGTAACGCGCCTCGGCGGCGCGCTCGTTCTGCAACGCGGTGAGCAGCGCGCGCGTCACCATCGGGTTCGTCATCCTGGTGGTGCCGTTGAAGAGGAACATCACGGCGAGGGCGATCATGATCCGTTTCATGGACGGACTCCTTTCGCCCATCAGTTACGCCGCTCGTCGGAAGGTGTCGAGGTCAGGCGACCGCGGAGGGTGTGACGGCCATCAAAAAACCGCGGCGGAGACATCCCCGGTCGTGCCACCAGTGATGCCTCCGCCCGGACCGCCGGTCGTATTCGGCGCAGGTGCCTGCTCCTTCGCCGCTTCCGACCGCCGCGCCGTCCATGTTACGCCATTCGCAAAGAACAGCAGACGGTAGTTGCTGAAAATGCAAGAAGCGGACCGGGCAGACAAATCCGATACGATGATGCGCATGCTGAAACGCACGCTCCTCGCGCTCTTCCTCGCGTTCCTCGCCGCCGTCGCCTTCGCCGCTGAGCCGAACGTCTATCCGATGCAGGAAGGCTTCGTCGACGCGCACGGAGCGCTGATCTACTACAAGGCTCTCGGCAAGGGCGATCCGCTGGTGATCGTCCACGGAGGGCCGGGCGCGAGTCACGACTACTTCCTGCCGTGGCTTCTCCCGCTGGCGCGGCACAACCGCGTGATCTTCATCGACGAGCGGGGATCGGGGAAGTCGGAAAAGCTGGAGGATGTGAAGCAGTACACCGTGGAGAACATGGTGGAGGACGTCGAAGCGGTGCGGCGCGCGCTCGTGCTCGGGAAGATCAACCTCCTCGGGCATTCGTATGGCGGCGTGCTGGCGCAGGCCTATGCGCTCAAGTACCAGTCGCATCTCAACCACCTCGTGCTCGCCAGTACGTTCTCGTCGACGAGCGCGATGAACGACGTCTTCGTGCGGATGAAGGAGAAGATGCCGGCCGAGCTTCGCGAGCGGATCGACAAGATGGAGAAGGAAGGGGTGTACGGCCACGGCAAGCCCTACGAACAGAATCGCTACACGGCCGACTACATGATCGCGGCGTGGGGCGACGGCTACTTTCCGTACCTCTACCAGAACCATCCTGACCCGACGTACGACCCGGTGGCGGGCGGCCCGTCGTGGGAGCTCTATCGCGAAATGTGGGGATCGACCGGCGAGTACGTCATCGACGGCAATCTGAAGTCGGTCGAGTACACCGAACGCCTGGCGACGATCAAGGTGCCGACGCTGATCACGGTCGGCGACCACGACGAGTGCGAACCGGCGCTGTCGGAGACGATGCACGCGAAGATCAAGGGATCGAAGCTGGTCGTGCTGCCGAAGAGCGGACACATGACGTTCGTCGACCAGCCGCGGATGTTCATCGAGGCGGTGGACAACTTTCTGCACCGCTGAACGTAACTCCTCATGTGAGGAGATTCGTTGTCGCGCTGGTGCTGGTTGTTGGATGTAGCACAGACACTCCTGTCTCTGCTCCCACATCACTGCGCGTCGTCGTGGCGGGCGATTCGGTGGCGCATGGAGAAGGTGACGAGTCGCGACTCGGATTCGCGCGGCATCTCGATCGTGAGCTGACACGGCTGGGCATCGCGCACGAGCCGACCGTCGACCTGGCGATCAGCGGCTCGCGCACGCGGCAGCTCGCGCGTGTGATCGCGCAACCGGGCGCGCGTGCTCTCATCGCGAAAGCCGATGCGGTCGTCGTCTCGATCGGCGGGAACGATCTGTACGGCGATTCACGCGCGCGGCTGCTCTCGCTGATCGCGCCGCGGCTGATGATGGATGTCGCCGTCGAGCGCATAGCCTCGATCGTGCGGACGATCGAGCAGGGGAGTCGATCGCGAATCGTTCTCCTCGGAGTCTATGATCCGTATCGCAATCCGCGCCTCGACGAATACGTCAGCCTTTGGAGCGCGAAGCTGCTCGAGCGCTTCGCCGATGATCGCCGCGTGTCGGTGATCACGATCGCCGATCTGTTCGTCGCGCGGCCGAGGATTAGCCCGATCGACCGCTTCCATCCGAACGCCGACGCCTACGAGCGGATCGCGCGGCGGGTGGCCGAGGCGATGTAGCTACTCGATCAGCTTCTTGTAGGCCGCGTCGTTGCGCAGCGCTTCGAGATCGGAATCGGCCGAAGCCTGCTTTTTCAGCTTCGGGTTGAGACGGAGCGCCCTGGCCAGCGCGTCGAGCGCTTCGGCGCGCTTTCCGGCCGCGAGGCGGATCACGGCGAGGTCGTACAACAGTTCCGGATTCTCCGGCGCGAGCAGCGCGGCATGCTCCTGCGCCACCAGCGCCTCGGCGAAGCGTTTGTGCGTGAACGCCGTCCATCCTTCGTTCCAGGCGTAGTTCATCTCGGCGATGTCGAGCAGGCGTCCGAGCTCGTGGAACGGATCGGCGTGGTCGTCGACGCGGATGTCGATCGCCCGGTCGCTGTTGCCGTTGTAGCCGGCGCCCTCTTTCACCACGATCAGCACCGCCGACTGCCGTCCGCGCGAGTCGCCGCCCGCCGCGTCGCCGGCGCTCAGCGCCGCGAACATCCGCCGGGCCAGCGTCCCCTTCGTTTCGAGGAACGTCTTCTCCATCGCCAGCACGACCTGTTCGCCGGTGAGGATGTTGCCCTGCACCGCGTAGTTCGGGCCGCTCCGCCCTCCTGCCCAGTTGTTGCACTTCGGGCCGCTGTAGGTCGCGGAGCTGCCGTCGCGGGCGACGATGCCGAGCTGGCGGGCGCTCGGATCGGCGTCCTCGCGAATGAGGATCTTGAGCGCCTCCTCGGCCGTCGCGCCGCGCTCGAGCAGCTCGAGGCCGCGCGGACCGAAGGCGACGTTTGCGTTCGCCTGCGTGGCGACGGCCCCCGCGCCCGCGCTGGCGTACGGCACGACGCTGCCGACGCTGAAGAAGCGGGAGGCGACCGCCACGCCGAGCTCGTGCGTGTTCGGATCGCGGGCGACGATCGAGAAGGTGGCGATGTCGTGGGCGTGCGCCGTGGCGGCGACGAAGAGGAGGGCGAGAAACGCTTTGCGCATGCCGCGATTCTATGTCCCGATCGACGGCACAAAAAAATCGAGCCCCGGCTTTTGGCCGGGGCTCGATTCGTTAGAGGAGATATCTGGATTAGCGGGTCTTGACGCAGCCGCCATTGGCGTTCGACCACTCGTACTGGTAGCCGAAGCCGCCGGTGCCGATGAACGGCGTCGGGGACCACGCGCACTTGTCGTCGGCTTCGTAGCCGCGACGATCGAACCACGCATTGCCGAGGGCGTCGGTGACGGCCTCACGGGTCTCGTGGCAGACGAAGTGCTCCTGGTTCTGGGCGGCGGTCCAGCCGGAAACCGAGCAACCCGAGCAGCTCGGATACGGCTCGATCGAGTACTTCACGCGCTTGCCGGCCGCGTCGGTGTAGTTGTAGTGGTAGGCGCAGTAGGCCAGGTTCGGGCCGCCGCAGGAAGTCGACGAACCGTCGGACGAATAGGAGCTGGCCGGGAGGAAGACTTCGTAGATGGCGTTGTAGTCGACGCCGTGCGAGGCGATGTAAGCCTTCACTTCGGACTGCACGATCGAGTCGGTGACGTTGGTCGGAGGCGTGGAGTTGTCGAACCAGTCAGCTTGGCCGACCAGCGAGCCGGTGGCGATGTTGCCGTAGCCGCTGACCGGATCCTCACCGTAGTACTGGGTGATCGTGTTGTACTCACCGGTGGAGCCGAACTGATTGCGGAACGCCTGCATCTGTGAGGCATACGACGCATCGGCGCCGCTGAACGAGGGACCCCAGAAGATCAGAACGACATTGGCATTGCGAATGACCACGCCACCGTTGTGGTAGCTGAGTCCACCGCCGGCGCCGCCGCCACCAGCGTACTTGCTGGGCGTGACATGGTGCGAGATCTCCACTGACTGTGCAAAGGCAGAGGCCGCGAGTGCGGCTGTAAAAACGAACGCCAGAGCCTTCTTCATTGTTTTGGGTCCCTCTCCTAAAAATTGTTGTTTATTTTGTTTTGATGCTTGGTTGACGGATCGCTCTAAGAGCAACGGCGCTGCCAAGCGGCATCACATCGCTAAGTGATTGAAACTAAAAGGAGAGGCGCTTTGTCGCACGCTCGATTGGGTCAACGTTGACCCCTTTGCGGGTCAAACGGCATGCTCAGAATATGACCCGAGGGTCAGCATTTGATCGATCGAAAGCAGCTTTTCTTCGCCACTGTCGTTGCGAAATAGGGCGTGATACCACCCTTTGACCGCAATCGGTGTCAGCGTTTCCCCACCGATCCGTAGCGGGCGCCGGTTCGCAACATTGATGAATGCGATCTCGTACGCCGAGCGGCTCAGGCGGGGAGACGCCATTTCAGCCGTCGATCGGCGGTCCGCCGACCGGCGCCCGTGTGCGCGACGGTCCACCTGTTCACCGCGCCATGGCGGACCGAGCTTGTCGAGGTCGGCGCGCCGGCGGCCAGCGTGAAAGTTCTCCAGCTCCGGCAGGACCGAGCCCCATCTCGTCGACCGGCCGACATCCTCGTACTCCGCCGGCCGGTCGGGCAGCTCGAGCAATGACGGCGTCTCGCCGCGCAGCAGCGAGAAGAGGATGTCGAAGCTGAACGAGTCGGAGTGACTGCGGATCGAATCGCGGAAGCGCTCCGCGATCTGCAGCGCGACTGCGCGCAGCGACATCGTTCGCCCGTCGGTCGTCGGCCAGACCTCGTCGTCGATCGGCGTCGAAAACGGATTGCGCGGAAAGTGATAGTCGCGCGTCACCCAGCCGTTGCGCGTCGGATGGCGACCCGGTGCGATGTCCGCGATGAGCGGGAGTCCATCGAGCGCGTCGAGGCGATACGACGGCCAGCCGACGACCTCGCGCGTGATGCCGGCGATCAGCGCGATCGTCGCCGACATCAATCCGGGATCGGGAGTGAAGTCGAGCGTGATCTCGATGCGGTCGCGCCGCGGACGCACGCCGATGCCGCTCGATCTCGGATTCAGTCCCGCGACGATGACCGGCACCGGCGACAGGTGCGCCAGGAGAAGCGCCAGCTTCTGGATCGTCCGGTTGCGGCCGCGCTCTTCGCGGGTCAGCTCGAAGGAGATGTTGCAGTGACAGCTGAAGGCCTGGAGACGTACCTCGTGGCCGTTGCGCGTTTCCCAGAGGTCGAGTTGCTCGCGCACGAAGGCGATCTGTTCCCAGATGCTGCGCACTGCGCGTCCCGTGCATTCCGGCGCGATCTCGATCACCGGCGTCACGACCTCGAGCACGCCGCCGTCGAAGTAGAGCGCGCCGCCGGTCGGAAGCTGCAGCGACTTCGACGTGCGCTTCATCAGCGGCACCTCGACGAGCCGGGCAGGCGTCCGCCAGAATTCTTCGGGGATCACCTCCACGCCGTCGACGAATGGCTTGAACTCGGCTTCGAGTCCGATGACCGGCATGGCCAGCTGTTTGATGTAGGGGAAATCCATGGAGCTGAAGCCATGACCCCCGCAAGGATCGAACCACGACTGTTGTGAAGGAAGAGCGGCGCGAGTTATGCGCCAGGCTCGAGCTTGAAGTACACGGTTAGCTCGTGCACGACCTCTTTCGCTTCGCCGTCGCGGATCATCGGGCGGAAGCGCCAGTTGCGGATCGCCTTCACCGCGACCTCGGCGAACACCGGCCGGCCGGGAGGCGTCAGCACGATGACTTCCTTCACCCGGCCATCCTTGCCGATCGTGTACTTCACGACGAGCGAGTCTTCCCAGTGACGCAGCCGGGCGTCCTCGGGATAGCGCGGATAGACCTGCGAGACCGGATACATCGGCAAAGGCTTGTCGCGCTCGATGATGATCGGCGCGTCTTTCGGGATGCCGCCGATGACGCCGCCCGTCTGTCCGCCGAGGTCTCCGCCGATGATGCCGGTCGGCGTGCCGCCGACGACACCACCCTCGATGCCGCCCTCGACGCCGTTCACGACGCCGACGGTCGAGGTCATTTCAGGCTTGGGAAGCTCGTTGGTCACGACGGGGATCGTGTCGGGGATGATCGTCGGCGCGACGTTCTCCGGAAGCTTCGCCGGCATGATGTTCTGCTGCGGGACGGTGAGCTTCGGCGGCGCGGGCGGGGGCGGGGGAGGCGGCGGATCGGGAATCGTGATCAGCTGATAGGCGCGGATGAAGCGCGGTGACTGTGTCGGGAAGGTGACGTTCCAGACGGCGATGATGACCGCCACGCCGATCGCCAGTCCGTGGACGGCGAGCGAGACGGGGAGCGACTCATAAAGAATGAGGCGGCTACGGCGGTTCGCTATTTCAGGCGCGACTGTTTCGAACATCCGCCCTTCCCCGAAGTTATTTGGACCAGGACCCGCGGCATTCTACGCCACAGGCTCTCTCTCGTGACGTTACAAATTGACGCCCTTCACTTGGCCCGAGACGTTTGATGCGCTCCGAGATTACCAGCAAACCGGTTCACGGCAAGCGCTTGATTAAGTTACGGCACGGCCGGTGCGCCGCGTCGGGGAGACGTGGCAGAAATCGGGCCCGACTTTCAACGTCGGCCGCCGGCAGTGAGGGGCACCGCCGGCGGCGACGGAGAGGGTTCCGGTAAGCGAGGAGATCCGGTTGCCCCATGTACTTGGAGGGACCGATCAGGCGATTATGGTGTTACGAAATGGTTACAGGCGTGACTGTGAGCCGGGTCACGCCCCATTTTGATCTGGGGCGCTACCCTGCGCTCGGGTTCCGAATGGCGCGCTACATCCAGAAACTTGCCCTGCTCGGCCGTGAACGCTGGATCGGCTGGGAGATCGACGGTGTCGGTACCGAGGTGCCGGGCCTCGTGCTGGCCGAAGACCTGCCGGAGGACGTACTCCGCGCGCACGGCGTCATGGATTTCAGTCCGATGCCGTTCGAGAGCTTCCTCGGACTCGGCGCTGCGCTCGCCGCCGGCGGCACGCTGCTCGAGGAGGACATCGAGTTCCGCCTCGACGCGCTGCAGGTGGGGATGGACCGCGGCCGCACGCGCGGCGTGACGATCATCCCGCGCCAGCTCCTCGCGCTCATGCTCGGCGAAGCGATCGAGCACCCGCGCGTGCAGCAGCGCTTCCGCGAGTGGGAGAGCGTCGGCGCCGTGCAGGTGCTCCGCGGCGACGACTGCTACCTGCGGATCACCGGCCGCCTGGCGTAAGCCCCAACTTCTCGTACATCGCCGCGTCATCCGGCTCGACGATGATGAAGCTGGTCACTCCGCGATCGTCCGTTTCGTCGAACTTCAGCAGTCCGAGGCGCGACAGATCCTCGTCGACACCGACGATCTCGTAACCGACCCACATCGCGTAGCCGCGCTCCTCGGACGGGCCGAGAGAGCTGGCGACGCGGGCGACGTTCTTGATGTAGCGTGACATCGTGCTCGAGCTGGTCATTTTCGTCGGCCTTCCCGGCTCCGGCAAATCGACCTATTTCCGGGAGCACTACGCGGCAACGCACGTGCATGTGAGCAAGGATCTGATGCCGAACGTGCGCGCGCGGGACGAACGCCAGCGGAAGGAGATCGAGACGGCACTGGCCGCGGGACGCAGCGTCGTCGTCGACAACACGAACCCCTCGCGCGAGCTGCGCGCGCCGCTCATTGCCCTCGGACGCCGCCACGGCGCGAAGATCGTCGGACTCTTCTTCGACCTCGACGCGCGCGCCTGCATCATGCGCAATCGCGAGCGCGAGGGACGCGCGCGCGTGCCGGAGGTCGCGATTTTCACGACGAGGAAGAAGCTGCAGGCGCCGGAGATCGATGAAGGCTTCGATGAGCTGCGCGTGATCACCGCATGACACCCCATCAACTTCTGCGCCGCGTCTTTCCGCCGATGCTGGCGACGCTCACCACCGAGCCGCCGGGCAACGAGTCGTCGTGGATTTACGAACTGAAATACGACGGCTTCCGCGCGCTGGTCGGCATCGCCGGCGGCGAGATGGCGATGCTGAGCCGCAACGAGATCGATCTCGCGGAGCGCTTCCCGCGCATCGCCGAGGCGGTGGCGAAGATCAAATGCCGCGAGGTCGTGCTCGACGGCGAGATCGTCGCCCTCGACGAAAAAGGAGCGCCGCGCTTTCAGCTGCTGCAGCAGGGAAATCGCCAGCTCATCTTTTTCTTCGACATCCTCTGGCTCGACGGAAAAGACCTCCGCTCCACGCCGTACGAGGAGCGCCGCGCGATCCTGCAGAAGGTGCTGCGCCGTCCGCCCGCCGGCGTGAAGATCGCGGAGGTAATCGACAAGCCGTGGGTCGAAGCGCTGCGCGACGCGGCGAAGAACGGCTTCGAAGGGATCATCGCCAAGCGTCGCGGCTCGATCTACGAAACGCGGCGCTCGAAGGAGTGGCTGAAGATCAAGGCGCTCAATCAGCAGGAGCTGGTGATCGTCGGATTTCAGCCGTCGACGCATTCGGCGCGCGAGATCGGCTCACTGCATCTCGCGGTGTTCGGCAAGGACGGCGCGCTGCATTACGCCGGGAAGGTCGGCACCGGCTTCTCGTACAAATTACGCGTCTGGCTCAAGGACGAACTGTCGAAGGACATCGTGCCGGCGACGATGGTGAAGGACGCGCCGCGCGTGCGCGACGCGACCTGGGTGACGCCGCGACTCGTGGCGCAGGTGGCCTTCACCGAATGGACGTCCGACAACCGCCTGCGCCATCCGTCGTTCCTCGGACTGCGCGAGGACAAGGCGCCGGCCGAGGTGGTAAAGGAGGTGCCTGTGGCTGTTGGAAGGCAGAAGGCAGAAGGCAGAAAGCAGAAAGCGGCAACGGGCAACCGGCAACCGCCAACCGGGAAACCGAAAGTCGCACTCACGCATCCCGAGCGCGTTCTCTATCCGCGCGACAAGTTCACGAAGGAAGACCTCGCGAATTACTACGAGGCGATGGCCAGGCCGATGATGCGTGCGCTGGCCGGGCGTCCGCTGTCGCTCGAACATTGGAACCAGGGGATCGATCATCCGTCGTGGTTCCATCAGCACCTGGGGAAGGAAGCGCCGTCGTGGCTCACCACCATCGCCACGCCGACGCGCGTCGCCAGCCGCCAGACCGTCAGCCATCTCGTCGCCGACAGTCCGGAATCGCTCCGCTGGTTGGCGCAGATGTCGGTGCTGACGATCCACATGTGGAACTCGCACGAGCCGAAGCTCGAGGAGCCGGACTGGATCGTCTTCGATCTCGATCCGGCCAAGGACAAAGGGATCGAGCAGGCGATCGAAGCGGCGATCGTCGTCCGCAAGCTGCTCGACAACCTGAAGCTGCCGAGCGTGCCGAAGACCTCGGGCAAGCGCGGCATCCACGTCTTTGTCCCGTTGGCGAAGGGCTACTCGCACGAGGACGCCAACGCGTTCGCCTGCCACATCGCCGGCGCGATCGCCGCGTCGGTGCCGGCGTTCACCGTGGAGCGCGCGCTCAATCAGCGCCGCGGCCGGCTCTATCTCGACTGCATGCAGAACGCGTACGGCAAGACGATCGTCGCGCCGTACTCGCCGCGCGCCATCGACGGCGCGCCGGTGTCGGCGCCGCTGAAGTGGAGCGAAGTGACGAAGAAGCTCGATCCGAAAAAGTACAACCTGCGGACGATGCCGGAGCGGCTGGCGAAGATCGGCGATCTGTTCGAAGCCGTGTTCAAGGACCGGGCGAAGCTGCCGAAGTTCGAATGACTATCGCGTCGGCGCCATCGGCGCGCCGTTGTAGACGAAATCGGGCGGCACATCGAACGTCGTCGCCGGTACCGCTTCGACCTTCAGCTCATCGATCACGGTGCGCGTCGTCTCCTTGATCGGCGGTCCGCCTTCGAACGTGCGGACGACCTCCAGCTCGCTGCCGAGGGTCATGCCGGTGATCGATGACGTGACCGGCTTGAGGTAGCGATCGACCGCGGTCCATCCGGTCGTCATCTCGCGCTCGAACGGAAGCCGCGGCAGGTCCTCGGCGCACCAGAGCGTCTGCGTCGCGTGCACCGTCGCGTTGATCGTCGTTCCATCGTCATCCGACGTGAGCCGGTATTCGACGGTGATGACGTGCTTCTTCGCCGGATGCCCGGCCACGGTCTCCGTCGTTTCTTCGCGATGGAGCACGATCGGCGGACCGACCGTCTCGCCGCCGGGAAACGGGAACTGAAAGAGGATCGAGGAGCGCGTTTTCGCCGACGCGCGCACGCGGTCGTGATACGTCCGCCTGGCGCTGTTGAGGAGGACCGCCGTGTAATCGCCGTCGCGGGAGATGGCGACGTCGAACTCGCGCGTGCGGCCGGCAACCGGGTCGAGCTCCAGCCGGTAGCTCGATCCCTCGGAATAGACGCGGCCGGCGGATTGCGCAGTGCCGTGGCTGTTCGCGAATGTCGTGGTGAAGTGATAGATCACGCCAGCCAGCACCAGCGACAGCATGACGTCATTATGACGCGTGACATAATCGCCGGCTGTGACGAAACGCGCAGTGATTACAGGCGCTTCGAGCGGGATCGGCGAGGCGCTGGCGCGCGAGCTCTCGTCGCGCGGCTGGGAGCTGGCGCTGCTCGCGCGGCGGGCCGATCTCCTGGCCAGGCTCGCCGCCGAGCTCCCGCGCACCGTCGGCATCGCATGCGACGTCCGTGACGCCGGCGCCGTGCGCGACGCCGTCCGCAGCGGCGAATCGCAGCTCGGCGGACCGTTCGATCTCGCCGTCGCCAACGCCGGGATCGGCGTGCCGTCGTTCGCCTTCGAATTCAACATTAACGACGCCGAGCAGATGGTGCGCGTGAACGTCCTCGGGATGATGTATCTCTTCGACGCCGTGGTCCCGTCGATGATCGAGCGCGGCGGCGGACGCTTTGCCGGCGTCGCGTCGCTGGCGGGCCACCGCGGGCTGCCGTCGTCATCGGTCTACTCGGCGACCAAGTCGGCGATGCAGTCGTTTCTCGAGGCCAGCCGCGTCGAGCTCAAGCCGCTCGGCGTCGGCGTCACGACGATCAATCCCGGATTCGTCGCCACGCCGATGACCGAGAAGAACAAGAGCATGCCGTTCCTCTGGCAGGCGCCGCGCGCGGCGAAGTACATCGCCGACCGCCTGGAGCAGGGCAAGGCGGTGATCGAGTTTCCGCTGCCGATGTCGATCCTCACCCGGACGCTTCGTTTCCTGCCGCGCGCGTTGTTCGACCGGATGACCGTCGTTTACGCGAAACGGAAGATCGATCGCAGTAAGCTGAGGCGATGAACAAGCAAACGCTCGGCGTCCGGCTCTGGGCGCTGAAGAATGTCTTCCTGCTGTGGCTCGCGTCGCCGACGATCATCGAAGTGAACGAGCGCCGCTGCGTCGTCCGCATCCCGCTCAACTGGAAGACCAAGAACCACCTCGGGTCGATGTATTTCGGCGCGCTCTGCATCGGCGCCGACGTCTCCGGCGGCCTGATCGCCTTTCACCTGATGCAGCAGCAGAAGGTGAGCCTCTCGTTCGTCTTCAAGGACATCAGGGGGAGTTTTCTGAAGCGCCCCGAGGCCGACGTGCACTTCACGTGCGAAGACGGGCCCGGCATTCAGGAGACCGTGCGGCGGGCGATCGAGACCGGCGAGCGGCAGGAGTCGATGGTGCACATCGTCGCCACCTGTCCGAAGAAGCTCGGCGACGAACCGGTGGCGACGTTCGAATTGACGTTATCGTTGAAGAAGCGGTGACGAGGTTGCCGGTGACCAGTTCCCGGCAACCGGCAACCGGCAACCTGTAACTACTTCGCCGTCTCCGAATACAGCGTCTCGATCCACTTGTCCGTCTTGATGAACCCCTTGCCCCACGAGTCCCACGGCTCGAGCACCTTGTCCGTCTTCAACTGCTCGACCGTCTTTCCCGCCTTGCGTCCGGCGTCGACGGCGTTCCACGTTCCCTTCAGCATGTCGAGGAAGGCGCGAAGGCCGGCTTTGTCCGACAGCGCGCCGTGACCGGGGATCACCTTCGCGTCATCGGGGATCGTGTTGATCACGTTCTGCACGTCGGTGATGAGGCCCTTCACGCTGCCGCCGTTGTCGGTGTCGACGAACGGAAAGAAGCCGTTGAAGAAGTCGTCGCCCATGTGCACGACGTTCGACTTCGTGAAGAAGATCACCGCGTCGCCGTCGGTATGTCCGTGCGGGAAGTGGACGGCCTTGATCTCTTCGCCGTTGGCCCAGACCGAGACCTTTTCGTCGAACGTCACGACCGGCAGCGCCTCCTTCGGCGCCGGCGGCACTTCGCGATTCGGGTTCTTCGAGCCCGACTGCAGCCGCTTGCGCACGTTCGTCTGCGCGATGATCGGCGCCTCGCGTCCGAAGATCTCGTTTCCGCCGGTGTGATCTCCGTGATAGTGCGTGTTGAGGACGAACTTGATCGGCTTGTCGGTGATCCCGTGCAGCGCCTCTTTGATCTTCGGCGCGAGCGGCGCGAACTGATCGTCGACGATCACGATCCCGTCCTCGCCGACCGACACGCCGATGTTGCCTCCGGCACCGGTCAGCATATAGACCGTGCCCGCGACTTTCGTCGCCTTCACTTCGACTTTGGAGAAGTCCTGCTGGGCGAAGAGGGGCGTGGCAAGAAGGAGTGCAAGAAGGAACGAAGTGCGCATGGGGGCGAATTGTAGATGAACGATCGCGTGCGGAATGGCTTCCCCTGGTGGTTGCGACCGTTCCTTTTCAACGACGTCCTCGCCATCACCCTCGGGCGCCGCGTCTACCTCTCCGGAAAGCTCGAAGGCGAAGCACTGAGGCGTATCCTCGCGCACGAGCTCGTACACGTGCGGCAGATCGAGCGCGTCGGATTGCTGAGGTTCTATTGGCGCTATTTGCGCGAGTACGTCGCCAATCGCCGGCAGGGGATGCCGGCGCATGAGGCATATCGCCGTATCTCCTTCGAACAGGAGGCGCTTATAATCGAAGCTTCTGTGACTTCTGAGGATGCATGATCCAGTTCCACTCACTGGAGGTCCCGCAGCTCGAACGGTTTCTCGAGCGCCATAAAGCCGGGCTGACGCTGCGGAGCGAAGTCGACCTCGATCTCGTCCTCCGGCAGATCCTCCAGAAGGCCTACGAATTCGTTCCTTCCGAGTCGGGGTCGATCCTGCTCGACGATCCGTTCCGCAAAGTGGCGTCGCGGAAGGAGAACGATCTCGTCTTCATCGCCACCTTCGGACAGGCGAGCCGCGATCTCATCGGCCAGCGCCTTTCGGCGAAGAACGGCATCGTCGGCCGCGTCTATCAGACCGGCAGTCCATATCTCTCCACCGACGTCAATGAAGATCAGTTTTTCTTTTCCGACATTGACCAGAAGATCGGGCATACGACGCATTCGATCGTCTGCGTCCCGATCTACATCGGCAAGCACGTCTGCGGCGTGCTGGAGCTGATCAATCGCCTCGACGGCGACGCCTTCACCCAGCGCGACATGACGCTGCTGGAGATCTTCGCCGGCTACACCTCGTTCACGCTGCAGAACGCGCTCGACGCGCGGCGCGCGCACGAGCTGGCGAAGAAGGACGATCTGACCGGCCTCTACAACGACCGCTGGTTCAACGTGCGGCTGACCGAATCGCTGGCCGAGGCCCGGAAGAGCGGACAGGAAGCGGTGCTGATCTTCATGGATCTCGACCGCTTCAAAGTCATCAACGACTGCCACGGACACCTCGCCGGCAGCCAGGTGCTGCGCGAGGTCGGGTTCCACCTCAAGCGGATCGTGCAGCGCGGCGACGCCACCGTCGCGCGCTACGGCGGAGACGAGTTCGTGATGATCCTGCCGAACACCAGTCTGGGCGAAGGAATCGAGATCTCCGAGGAGATCCGCTCCACCATCGAGAACGCCAGCTTCCTCGACCGCGAGTGGGGCTTCTCCATGCCGCCGCTCCACCTGCGCGGCATTCTCTCCGCGTCGATCGGCGCCGCGCAGCACGTTCCGGCCGAATCGTCGCTGCCGATCGAACAGGAGAAAAACAATCTCCTCAAGCGCGCCGACGCCGCGATGTATCGGGCGAAATCAGCGGGAAAGAATCAGGTCGTCGTCTCCCGCGCCGGCGAGGACATGACGCCCGACGCCGGCGGCGAGCTCTCGACCGTGAGCGGCTGAGGGGACAGGAACGAACGTGGCGACGACGGCCACGGCGGCGGTGAGAAGTGGTCTGTCCATGGCCAAAAAGTTTCTGCTATTCTCCGTCATCCACCCGTTAGGCCTCATCTCTCTTTCACAATTTCACTCATTTCAGGAGGCACCGCATTGGCGAAGATCACTGCCGAATACATTTGGATTGATGGACAGAAACCGACGGCCAAGCTCCGCTCGAAGACGAAGATCCTCGACGCTCCGGTCAAGAGCCTCGGCGACATTCCGGAGTGGGGATACGACGGCTCGAGCACGTCCCAGGCGAGCGGACATTTTTCGGATCTCCTGCTCCGTCCGGTGAAACACGTTCCCGACCCCCTGCACCGCGAGAACGATCTCCTCGTGCTCTGCGAAGTCCTGAATCCAGACGGCAGCGTGCACTGGAGCAACACCCGCGCGCGTCTTCGCGAAGTGGCGGAGAAGTACAAGGAGCACGACCCCTGGTTCGGCATCGAGCAGGAGTACACGTTCTTCGAAGGCAACCGTCCGCTCGGCTGGCCGGAGTCGGGTTTCCCCGCCCCGCAGGGCGGCTACTACTGCGGCGTCGGCAGTGACGAAGTCTTCGGCCGCGAAGTGGTCGAGGCGCACGCCGACGCCTGCATCCGCGCCGGAATCCACATCGTCGGCACGAACGCCGAGGTCATGCCGGCGCAGTGGGAGTTCCAGATCGGCGCCGTCGGAGCGCCTGACATCGCCGACGAGCTCTGGCTGGCGCGCTGGCTGCTTTATCGCATCGGTGAAGAGTTCGGCGTGAGCGCGACGCTCTATCCGAAACCGGTAAAGGGCGACTGGAACGGCGCCGGCGCGCACACGAACTTCTCGACGAAGGCGACGCGCGCGGAAGGCGGCATCAAGGTGATCGAAGAGGCGATGAAGAAACTCGAGAAGCGCCACGACGACCACATCAAGGTCTATGGCGCGCACAACGAGGAGCGGCTCACCGGCCTGCATGAGACGGCGCCGATTCACGCCTTCCGTTACGGCATCAGCGATCGCGGCGCGTCGGTGCGTATCCCGATGGCGACGACGGCGACCGGACGCGGCTATTTCGAAGACCGCCGTCCGGCCGCGAACATGGATCCGTATCAGGTTTGTGCCATCCTGATCGAAACCGTTTGTGGTGACTGACGTAAACTCAATGAGTGCGGAGCGGCTCGGCTGAGCCGCTCCGCAAACGGGTCATGGCAGAACTGCTTCTGAACTTCGCCTGGGTCGCCGTCACAGTGACGGCGTTCCTGCTTCTGTTGCCCCAGGCCGGGGAGCGCCGCGGGCGGCACGCGGTCGCCGCGCTCCTCTGCTGCGCCGCGCTGCTCTTCCCGATCATCTCTCTCTCCGACGACCTCGGCGCCGATCGCGACACGTACGAAGTGCTCGCCGCGGTGCTGGTGGCCGTCGCCCTCATCATCGGCCTCATGGCGATCGCGCGCGTCACCGTGCGCCCGGTCGCGCGCGTGACGTTCGTCCTCGCCAAGCACGCCGATCCCCGCTCGCCTCCGGCGCGCTGACCAGCGGACCGCGGTCCCTGCAGCGCCGGCACCCCGACCGGTCTCCACTTCGAAGACAGCGTGTGGCTGTTCTCCGATTTTCCTTCCTCCCGAACTCCGGAGGCCGGCGGGATGCGAGCGCTGCACGGGCCTGGCCGACGCAGCCGCGCAGTGGCGGCATTCTCGCGAGCCGGCAATCCCCTGTGCCGGCTCCGGGCTGCGAGGATGTCGCCACTGGACGGCTGTGGACGAGTTGGCCGTTGTCAGTTGGCCGTTGGCCGCAGCTACTGCCAACGGCCAACGACGAACGATCAACTACTTGATCGTCATCTCCGGCACCGAAATCAAAAACCCATTCGGATACATCACGAACCCGTCCACATTGCTCCGCATGATCGCCACGTTGTCGCGGTGGTAGAGCGAGACATACGGCAGGTCGTCGGCGAGGATCTTCTGCACTTCGTCGTACGCTTCCTTCCGCCTGGCGCGGTCGAACGTCGAGCGGCCCTGCTCGATGAGCTGATCGACCTTCGGGTTGATGTAGTAGCCGCGATTCTGGCCGTTCGGGGCGAGGCTCTTCGAATGGAAGATCGTGTAGTAGAAGTCGGGATCGGAGATGCCGGCGCGGCGCAGTGAGAACATCTGGTAGCGGCCGTTCTTCACGTCGTCCATGAACGTGCCGAACTCGCTGGTCTGGATCTGCATGTCGATGCCGACGTCCTTCAGCATCTGCTGGATCATTTCCGCCTGCTGGTTCGACTCCGCGTCGGTCGAGGTCTTGTAAATGAGCTTGAACCGCGGCGCGGTGCCGTTCTGCTTGTAGCCCGCCGCGTCGAGCAGCTGCTTCGCCTTGTTCGGATCGTAGGCAAACGACGGCAGGTTCGCCGCGCGCGCCCAGTGGCCCTCGGGGAAGATCGAGTCCGTGACCGCGCCGTATCCGTGCAGCAGATCGCGCACGATGCGGCTCCGGTCGATGGCGTGCGCGATCGCCTGGCGCACTTCCTTCTTCGCCAGGATCGGGTCCTTGAGGTTGAAGCAGATGTACTGGTACGCGCCGCCGTGCGAGGTCACGACCTTGAAGTCCGCGCTCTTCCTGAACGGCTCGACCTGGTCGTAGGGAATGGAGTTCATCTCGAAATTGATCGAGCCCCGGCGCAGCTCGAGCACGCGCGTCGTCGCGTCGGGGATGATGCGCACGACGACGTTCGGGATCTTCGGCTTCCCGCCGACCCACTGGTCGAACGCCTTCATCGTGATCCGCTCGTCCGGCTTGAACTCCGTGACGCGATAGGCGCCGGCGAGGATCGGTGTCCGCGCGAAGACCGCCGGGTCGGCGCCCTGCGGAACGGCGAGGAAGGGGAAGTTGTCGAAGATGCCGGCGTTCGGCTCCTTCAGCTTCACGATGAACGTCTGATCGTCGGGCGCTTCGAAGGATGCCACCGAGGCGTAGCCCGACCGCTTCGGACTGTTGAACGACTCCGGCATCATCGAGTCGAAGGTGAACTTGATGTCCTTCGCCGTCACCGGCCGGCCGTCCTGGAACTTCGCGTTCGGTTTGAGGTGGAAGACGATCGTCTTGTCGTCCGGCGTCTCCCACTTCTCCGCGAGGTCGCCGGTGAAGTCACCGGTCGGCGTCAGCTTGATCAGGCCGCCCGCCGTCATGTCCCAGATGCGGCCGTCGTAAGTGTTGGTCCCGACACGCGGATCGAGATTCGCGGGCGAGCCGTCGAAGGCGATCACCAGCGTGTCCTTGTCACCCGACGCGGCGGCTTTCTTTTCGTTCCCTCCGCCGCATGCCATCAGCATCGACGCACAGACGATTGCAATCAGTTCACGACGCATTCTTCACTCCTCGCCACCACTTCGTACAAGTATGATGCCGCCACATGTGGCCGCCCTCTATTCGTTTGTTCGCAACGGCTTTCGCCCTGTTCGTCACACTCTCGGCCACTGCCGCGCAGCAGAAGGTCATCGTCCTCGGATTCGACGGCGTCGACGCGCGCTACACCGAGAAATGGATGAATGAAGGGAAGCTGCCGAACATGGCGCGCCTCCGCGACGCCGGCACCTTCCGCCCGCTCCTTCCGACCACTCCCGCGCAGACGCCGGTGTCGTGGTCGACGTTCTCCACCGGCATCGATCCGGGACGCACCGGCATCTTCGACTTCCTCCGCCGCGATCCGAAAACCTACCTCCCGGTCTTCGCCGCCTTCGATGAAACAAAAGAACCGTTCCTCCTCGGCGAAAAGAATCCGTTCGTCGCCGCCGGCGCGATCTTCCTGCTGCTCGCCTTGCCGGCGATTCCGATCAAGCGCGCGCGCCTGGTGGTGCTCGCGATCGCGCTCGTCGCCGCCGGCGGCGCGTTCTTCGCGGCGCACAAATACCTTCCCACCACCCGGCCCGGCGTGATCAACCGCAGGCAGGGCATCCCGTTCTGGGAAGTGGCGGCGAAGGCGGGGAAGAAGTCGATGATCGTCCACGTCCCCGTCACGTTTCCGGCGACCGATTTCGATGACGGCGCAATGCTCTCCGGCCTCGGCGTCCCCGACGTCTCGGGCCGCATCGGCAAGCCGTTCTACTTCACCTCCGAGCTCGACTTTCATCGCGGCGGCGGCAGCGGCTCGAACGAGTTTTCGATCGAGGTCGTGCAGCTGGTCGACAACAAAGGCGTGATCCCGACGCAGATCCAGGGCCCGCCGAACAAGCTGTTCAAGGAGCCGCCGTATATCTCGATCCCGATGACCATCACGGTCGCGCAGGACCGGCAGTCGATCACCATCGAGGAGAGCGGCCAGAAGCTGACGTTGAAGCAGGGAGAGTGGAGCGGCTGGACCGACTTCGTCTTCCCGTTCAATCCGCTCATCAAGCTGCGCGGCATCAGCCGCTTCCATCTCATCAGCGTCGCGCCGGAGATCAGGCTCTACCTCTCTCCGATCAACTTCGACCCGCGCAATCTGCCGCCGGGCTTGCGCATCTCCACTCCGGTGAAGTGGGCGCCGGAGCTGGCGAAGAAATACGGCCTCTACAAGACGCTCGGCTGGCAGATCGACACGTGGGCCATCTCCGAGGGGTTCGCGGACGAGCAGATGTTCTGGGACGACATGAACTTCACCGTCGCCCAGAACCGGAAGATGTTCGACGCCTTCCTCGACGGCGACAAAGACCTGATGGTGCAGTGCTTCGAATTTCCCGATCGCGTCGGGCACGTCTTCTGGCGCCTCATCGACACCCAGCATCCGGCGTACGACTCCGCGCTGGCGGCGAAGTGGGGCGACGCGCTGCTGCGCACGTACCAGCTGATGGACGGCATCGTCGGCGACGCCATGGCCGCGGCGGAAAAGCACGACGCGACGCTGATCGTCCTCAGCGATCACGGCTTCGCCTCGTTCCGCAAGTCGGTCAACTACAACACCTGGCTGGTGGTGAACGGCTACCTGACGCTGAAGTCCGGCGTGCAGGTGAAGGCGCGCAACGTCGAGATGCTGTTCGACCAGGGACAGTTCTGGGAGAACGTCGACTGGTCGAAGACGCGCGCCTACGCCATGGGCCTCGGCGAGATCTACCTGAACATGAAAGGGCGCGAGTCGAAGGGGATCGTCAACGCCGGCCCCGAGGCCGAGGCTTTGAAGCTGGAGTTGAAGCAGCGCCTCACGCAGTTCACCGATCCCGAGAACGGCAAGCATCCCGTGCGCCGCGTCCTGGCGCGGGAGGAGATCTACAAGCAGTTCGACCCGAACATGATCCCCGACCTCTTCGTCACCAACAACGACGGCTATCGCGTCTCCTGGCAGACCGCCCTCGGCGGCATCCCGAAAAACCTCCTCGAGCCCAACAAGCAGGCCTGGAGCGGCGACCACTGCTCCGTCGACCCCGAGATCGTGAAGGGGATCTTCTTCATGAATCGCAAGCTGGCAACCACCCGCGCGCCGTACATCGCGGACGTGTATCCGACGGTGTTGGGAGTGCTGGGGGTGAAGGCGCCGTATCAACTCGACGGCGTAGAATTGAAGTAGATGATCGATCCGGCGAAAGTTCTCGAGATCATCGAGGCATTCAACCGCGAAGGAGTCGAATACAAGGTTTTCGGCGGCATGGCGGTGAACTATCTCGGACTGAACAGAAACACGGAAGACGCCGACTTCTTCGTCGATCCAGCACCCGAAAACGTCGTCCGGATCAAGCGCGCTTTGCGCTCGATCTGGGACGATCCGAACATCGATGAAATTCAGGACGACGACATGATCGGCGACTATCCGAGCTTCCAATACAACCCTCCGAACGCCGACTATTGGATCGATGTCGTGTCGCGCCTCGGAGAAGCGTTTGCATTTGCGGATCTTCCGTTCACGGTCATCGAAATCCGCGGCGTAAAGATCAATGTTGTGACACCGCAAACGCTGTACGACATGAAGAAAGACACCATTCGCTACAAAGACAAAATCGATGCGCACAACCTGCGCGATCGGTACGATGTGAAGGATTAGCATGCCAGTTCGAAAATTTCGCACGATCGAGGAGATGAACGCGTTCGATGACGAGCGGCACCGGAACCTGGATGCCGAGCATGCCGGTCGGAGACTCTTTGCGATATGGGAACTGACGGGTGGAGCCGACCTTCCCCTGAACTACCCCAAGGGCGTCCACAAGTTCCGCACCATCGAAGAGATGAACGCGTTCAAAGACCGATACATCAATGAGCGGATCGAGCTCCTCCGCCAGCGCGTGAAGAAGTAGCCGCGCGCGATGGATTACAAACGCCTCCTCACCCAGGTCGAACGCACCCTCGAGCAGATCGAGTCTGCCGAAACCACCCGCTTCACCATCGAGCAGATCGCGGAGACGATCGCCACCAACTTCCGCGAGGAGCTCGGAATCACGGGCGGGCGGATCTACGAGCTGACGCCGGACGACAACTGCTACACGCTCGTCGGACGCTTCGGCGTGGCGTCGAACGAAGGGAGTCTCGGAATCGCCGTTCCGCGTGATTACAAACCGGTGGAGCTGGTCATCGAGAACGGCATCATCGTCATGGACGCCGACGATCCCGGGATCGATCCGGTCCTCGAGCACCGCCTCGGCGCGCAGCGCTTCGCCGCCATCTCCGCCGGCGACGACAACTACATCATCGCCTTCGACGTCGCGCCCGGCCTGAGCCGCGAGGACATCAACTTCTCGCTCAACCTCATCCGCTACACCGTCAACCAGCGGCTGCGCGCCGAAAGGTATGAGTCGCTCATCGTCGAGGCGCAGCGCATCCAGCAGTCGATCCTTCCGCAGCGCGTGCCGCAATACGCCGGATTCGACATCTGGGGGCGGACCGTGCCGGCGGAGATCGTCAGCGGCGACTTCTACGACTTCATCCCCATCTCCGACAACATCCTCGGGCTGGCCATCGCCGACGGCTCGGGTCACGGACTTCCCGCGGCCCTCGTGGTGCGCGACATCTACATGGGCCTGCGCATGGCCACCGACCGCGACTTCAAGATCATCCGCACGATGGAGAAGCTCAATCACATCATCCATCGCAGCCGCCTGACGACGAAGTTCGTGTCGCTGTTCTACGGCGAGCTGGAGACCGGCGGCATCCTCATCTACTCCAACGCCGGCCACAACTATCCGTTCCTGCTGAAGGGCAATCGCTTCGAGCTGCTGAAGAACGGCGGCCCGGTCCTCGGGCCGACGCCCGACGCGACCTACACGCGCGGATTCGCCAAGCTCGATCCGGGCGACCTGCTCTGTCTCTACTCCGACGGCATCGTCGAGGCGCACGACAAGAACGACCGCGAGTTCGGACTCGATCGCCTGCAGCGCATCGTCAAGCAGCATCACAACCGCACGGCGCAGGAGATCGGCCTGGAAGTCCTGGCGCGCGTGGCGAAGTGGGGACGGGAAGGGGAGGATGACCGCACGGTCGTGATCGTCAAGGCGACGGCGAATGCCTGACGTTCTCTACGTGAACGGCCGCTTCACCACCACCGACGAGCGCGTGCTCGGCGTCGAAGACCGCGGCTTCCTCTTCGGCGACGCGATCTACGAAGTCTTCAAGTTCCTGAGCCGCACGCCGGTCTTTGTGGCCGAGCACTACCGCCGCCTGGCGAGCGGTCTGCTCGAGATCGAGATCCCGAATCCGTGGCCTGATCTGAATGCGTTCACGACCACGATGCGCGCGCTCCTCGATCGGACCGAATTCGACGACGGCATCGTCTACATCCAGGTCTCCCGCGGCGAAGGCGAGCGCGCGCATTTCTGGGCCGACGGCATGACGCCGACCGCGATCGCCTACTCGCGCCGCTTCAGGTTCCCGGACGAGGCGAAGAAAGAGCGCGGCATCCGCGTGATCACCGCGCCCGACCAGCGCTGGCGGCACTGCGACGTGAAGTCGGTGAACCTGCTCGCCAACGCCATCGCCAAGAAGAAAGCGCAGCGCGCCGGCGCGGACGAGGCGGTGCTGATCGAGGAGGGCGTCGTGCGCGAAGGAGCGAGCACCAGCTTCTTCGCCGTCATCGGCGGCCGCGTGATCACCCATCCGCTCGACGAGCACATTCTCCCCGGCGTGGTCCGCGATCACAGCATCGATCTGGCCATCGCCGCTCACATCCGCGTCGACGAGCGTCCGCTGCGCGAGGCCGAGCTCTTCACGCTCGACGAAGCGTTCGTCACCAGCACGACTCAGGGCGTGATGCCGGTGACGGAGATCGACGGGCGGATCATAGGCAACAGCCGGCGCGGCGAGGTGACGACCGAGCTGCAGCGGCGCTTCGATGAGCTCGAGCGCCGCTCAGTGATGCCGTAGGTTCCGGGCGCTCTCCGTCGCAAACCAGAATCCCGTTACGGCACACGCAACGAGGATGACCTCGATGGTGACCTCGGGAAATGATTGCTGGGCGTGCGTGCTGTAGAGCAGCACGGCGATCAGCGTCAGCGCAACGAGAACGTAAGTCGCGCCGAGCACGCCGAAGACGACATTGCCGAAACGTGAACGAATCATCAGACGATGGGCCATCGCCGCCTCCTTACCTCGTTAAATCGGGGAAGGAAGTATACCCCGCTCTTTTTCGTCTGGCGTAAACGCCGTGCGGTCCCTCAATCGCCCGAAACGAGATCTCCGATGATCCCTCCGGCGATGCCGCCGAGGCCCTTCGACTCGCCCCGGCTCCCTCCGATGGCGGCGGCGATGCGATTGGCCAGCCGGCTGAACGGCAGAGTCTGCAGGGTCACGTGTCCCGGTCCGGTCAGCGTGGCGTAGAAGAGACCCTCGCCGCCGAACAGCGCGTTCTTGAATCCGCCGACGAACTGGATGTCGTACTTCACCGTCTCGGCCATCGAGACGATGCAGCCGGTGTCGACGCGCAGATGCTCGCCCGGCGCGAGGTTGAACTCCAGCATGTTGCCGCCGGCGTGCAGGAAGACCAGTCCCTGGCCGCTGATCTTCTGCAGGATGAAGCCCTCGCCGCCGAACAGTCCGGCGCCGAATTTCTTGGTGAAGGCGATGGAGAGATCGATGTTGCCGACCGCGCAGAGGAACGCGTTGCGCTCGGCCAGGATGGTGTTGCCGTTCAGTTGGATCGGGAAGATCTTGCCCGCGATCGGATTGGCCAGCGCCATCTTCGCTTTCGGCGCGATGCCCCGGAAACAGCTCATGAAGAGCGACTCGCCTGCGAGAAACTTCCGCATCAGCCCTTTCATGAACCCGCCCTGCATCTTCGCCTGCAGGTCGATTCCCGCTCCGATGTAGAGCATCGATCCCGCCTCCGCGTACACCTCTTCGCCCTGCTGCAATTCGATCTGCAGCGCCTGCATGACATCGCCGACGATCTGATATTCCATACGTGCAAGTTTATCCTGCGCGCAGACGCAGGATCTCCGGTAATACCGCGCCGCGCACGAACTTCAGTCGATGCCGGTACAACCGGAGATCCTGCGTCTGCGCGCAGGATAGAGTGGTGGCAATGAACCTCCTCGACGTACTCGCTCAGCAATACCCCGACTCCTCCCGCACCACGCTCCGCCAGCTCCTGCAGCACGGACGCGTGCGGGTGAACGGCGAGGTGGAGAAGGACGCGAAGCGCGAGATCGGCGAGGACGAGGCCGTCGATGTCTCGCAGAAAGCGGTCAACATCGCGTTGCCCTCGTCGCTCGGATTGCTCTACGAAGACGCCGATGTGCTCGTGGTCCTCAAGTCGGCCGGCCTGCTCACCGTGGCCACGGAGCGCGAGAAGTCGACGACCGCGCAGGCCCATCTCAACGCCTACCTGAAGCAGAAAGGGGAGGGCCGGGTCCAGGTCGTCCACCGCCTCGATCGCGAGACCTCCGGCGTCCTCGTCTTCGCCAAGAACCTCGAGACGCGCGACCGGCTGAAGGACAAGTTCGCCGCGCACGACATCGAGCGCGTCTACGTCGCGATCGTCGAGGGATACGTCGACCCGATCCGCGGCACGATCGAGTCGCACCTGCGCGAGCGGCGCGATCTGAAGATGGTCAGCGCCGCCGAATCACATCCCGAGGCCAAGCGCGCGGTGACGCACTACCGGACGATCGCCCGCGTACACGATTGCTCGGTCCTGGAGATCACGCTCGAAACGGGACGCAAGAACCAGATCCGGGCGCACCTGTCGGAGAAAGGGCATCCGGTCGTCGGCGACACGATGTATGGCGCGAAGACGAATCCTCTCTCGCGCCTCGGCTTGCACGCGAAGCTCCTCGGTTTCATCCATCCGACCAGCGGAAAGAAGCTCAGCTTCACCGCGCCGCTGCCGAAAGCGTTCCGCGACTTCATGGCGATCTGATGAGTGGTGCGCTTCTCGCATCACCGCAGGCATGAAGAAACTCATACTCATCGCAGTCATCGTCTTTCCGCTGTTCGCGTACGCGCAGGAAGCCCCGGTCAAGCAGATTCGCAGGGCCGCTCACGAGCGCGTGTACAACGACACCACCCGCCTCGCCGCGCTGCTTCGCGACGCGCAGTCGAACATCAACTACTCGGAAGCGGTCTGGAAGGCGATCAGCAACGAAGCGAACTCGCTCGCCAACCGGGTCTACGCCGGCACGCTCGGAAACAATACGGCGCACGCCGCGTCGAAAGACCTCCGCTCGCATGTCCGCGAGATGCGCGAAGCGGCGATGAAGGGCGACGCCGCGGGAGCGAGATCGCACGCCGGCATGGCGCTGCCGTACGCCTACACGATCATCGACTGGGCCTGGCCGGCCGACGTCAAGTGAAGCTGACGGCCAGGTGCGAGCCTTCTTCGCGATAGATCGTATCGACGAAGCGGATCTGGTTCGTCTTCAGCGACATGAAGAGCGACGAGACGCGGATGCCGCCGCCGAAGAAGCGGACGCCGCGCAGCAGGTCGCCGTCGGTGACGCCCGTGGCGGAGAAGATGATGTCGTTCCCCGACGCCAGCTCCGCCGTGTCGTAGATCTTGTCGCCGTCGACGTAGCCCATCGACCGCAGGCGCTCCTCCTGCCACTTCTCCAGCGGCTTGAGGCGCCCCTGCATCCGGCCGTTGAGGCAGCGCATCGCGGCCGCCGTGAGGACACCCTCCGGCGCGCCGCCGATGCCCATCGAGCCATGGATGCCGGTGCCGCGGACGGCCGCGGAGATGCCGGCGGAGAGATCGCCGTCGCTGATCAGCTTGATGCGCGCGCCCGCCTCGCGGATCTGCGCGATGAGGTCGTGATGGCGCTCGCGATCGAGCACGATGATCGTCAGTTCGTCGATGTCGCGCTTGAACGCGTCGGCCATCTGCCCGAGGTTTTCCTGCACGGACTTCTGGAGATCGACGTACTCGGCGGCGGTGGGGCCGACGACGAGCTTGTCCATGTAGACGTCGGGCGCGTTGAGCAGGCCGCCCTTTTCTGACGCGGCCAGGACGGCGATCGAGCCGGGGGAGCCGGTGGCGCAGAGGTTCGTTCCTTCGAGCGGATCGACGGCGATGTCGACTTCGGGATAGATCTCGCCCTCGGTCCAGCCGCGTCCGAGCGGCTCGCCGACGTAGAGCATCGGCGCCTTGTCCCGCTCACCTTCGCCGATCACCACCGAGCCGCGCATCTTGAGCCGGTTCAGCTCCTCGCGCATCGCCTCGACGGCGACCTGGTCCGAATATTTGCGCTTGCCGTAGCCCATCGTGCGCGCCGCGGCGATGGCCGCTTTTTCGGTGACGCGCAGAAATCCGATCTCCAGACTCGATTCCATGATTCTCCGTTCCGCTGCCCGGTCTTTGCCGCGGAACTGTAGCTCACTCCACGACGAACGTCATCTTCATATTGCCGTGTCCCATGCCGCAGTAGTGGTCGCAGATGGCGCGGAACGTTCCGGCGCTCGCCGGCGTGATCGTCACCTCGTCGTTTCCATCGAGCTCGATGCCGAGCGGCTTCGACATCAGGCCGTGCTTCCGGTCGCTGCTCACGAGACGGATCGTCACCGGCTCACCCCGTTTGAGATGGACTTCGCTCGGCGAAAACTCGAACCGTTTCGCGTTGATGACCACGACCAGGACGAACATGAACAGTTTCTTTTTCACAGCGATCCTCCTTTGCGCAACTGCTGAATGCCTTCCGTGCCGCTGAACTCGCGCGCGGTCAGCTCGACGTCATTGATGGCCAGTCCCGGCGCGGCGATCTGCCGGATGCCGAGGTTGGCGAAGGGATGTTCCTTGTCGAATGCCAGTGGTTTCTTCTCCTCGGTTGTCGCCGGATCGGGGAAGCCGAAGATCAGCGACCGCGCCGCGTGGTGTTGCGCGTTGCCCGCAGTGTGGTGATGCGCGCGGTGGATGTGACCGTAGAGAATCGTGACGTTGTCGTACGGCGCGAGGACGTTCATCACCTCGTCGCCGTCGGTGGTGAACCATTCCCAGTCGGGCTTCAGATCGAAAAGCGGCCGGTGGGTGAA
>Ga0207703_10000232_pt1 | contig 63879 bp, 55 predicted proteins | sample KBSSwiS12_FD_184304 | JGI IMG/M metagenome (GOLD analysis project Ga0207703, IMG submission 184304) | Switchgrass rhizosphere microbial communities from Kellogg Biological Station, Michigan, USA - KBS Switchgrass S1-2 (SPAdes) (version 2) | ecosystem: Host-associated > Plants > Roots >... | reverse complement strand
GATCGATACATCCACAGATAATCTCCCGTTATCGATACTGCTGCTGTGACTTGGAGTGACGCCGGACGACTTTTCCCTACCCACCCCCCAAAAAATCCCCCTTTGATACGATCCCCCCCGAATGCCCGCCCCCCCTCCCACCCCACCCACCCCCGCCCCCCGGCCTCCCCGCTACGTGGCCATCCACGGGCATTTTTACCAGCCGCCCAGGGAGAATCCGTGGCTGGAGGCGGTGGAGACGCAGGACTCGGCGGCGCCGTGGCATGACTGGAACGAGCGGATCACGGCGGAGTGCTACGCGCCGAACGCCGCCTCGCGCATCCTCGACGAGCGCGATCGGATCCTGGAGATCGTCAACAACTACGCCTCCATCAGCTTCAACTTCGGACCGACGCTTTTGTCGTGGATGCAGACGGCGGCGCCGGAGACGTACGCGGCGATCCTGGCCGCCGATCGGGTGAACCGCTCGGCCATCGCGCAGGCCTACAACCACATCATCCTGCCCCTGGCCAATGAGCGCGATCAGCGGACGCAGGTGCGCTGGGGGATCCGCGACTTCGAGTCGCGTTTCGGACGCAAGCCGGAGGGGATGTGGCTGCCGGAGACGGCGGTCGACATCGACTCGCTCGAGGCGCTGGCGGCGGAAGAGATCCGCTTCACGATCCTCGAGCCGCATCAGGCGAGCCGGTATCGCGCCATCGCGGACGACGATTGGCTGGAGGTCAACGGCGGACTCGATCCGACCCGCGCCTACCGCTGCAACCTCCCCTCCGGGCGCAGCATCGACATCTTCTTCTACGACGGTCCGATCTCCCGCGCCGTGGCCTTCGAAAAGCTCCTGGCGCGGGGCGAGTACTTCGCCCATCGCCTGGTCGGCGCCTTCAACGACCACCGCGAGCACCCGCAGCTGGTCAACATCGCCACCGACGGCGAGACCTACGGCCACCATCACCGCTTCGGCGAGATGGCCCTCGCCTACGCCCTGCGCTACATCCAGGAGCGGAAGCTCGCGGAGATCACGAACTACGCCGCCTACCTCGCGGCGCATCCGCCGGAATTCGAAGTGGAGATCGCGGAGCGGACTTCCTGGAGCTGCGCCCACGGCGTCGAGCGCTGGCGGAGCGACTGCGGCTGCAGCACCGGCGGAGGCGCGGGCTGGAACCAGCAATGGCGCGGCCCACTGCGCGACGCGCTCGACTGGCTGCGCGACTGCGCGGCGTCGATCTTCGAATCGGAGGGACGCCGCGTGCTCCGCGATCCGTGGCGCGCGCGCGACGCCTACATCGACGTGGTCCTCGACCGCTCCGAATCGACGCTGCACGAATTCCTGCGCCACCACGCCTTTGACGGCGCGGAGATCCCGCGCGTGCTCCGATTGCTGGAGATGCAGCGCAACGCGATGCTCATGTACACGAGCTGCGGCTGGTTCTTCAACGAGGTCTCCGGCATCGAGACGGTGCAGGTGCTGAACTACGCCGCGCGCGTGGCGCAGCTCGCCGACCAGCTGGGCGGCGAGGACCTGGAGCCGGAGCTGATGACCCGCCTGGCGCCGGCGCAAAGCAACCTGCGCGACAAGGGATCGGCCCGCGAGATCTACCTGATGGAGGTCATGCCGACGCGCCTCGATCTGTCGCGCGTGGCCGCGCACTACGCCGTCGCGTCGCTGTTCGACAACTTCCCTCCCGAGGCGCGGGCGTATTGCTATCGGGTCACGCAGAACGATTACGAGACCGATCGCGCCGGCCGCGCGCGGATGGCCGTCGGCTCGATCACGGTCGAATCGCTGATCACGCGGGAGGAAGCGCGCTTCGACTTCGCCGTCCTCCACCTCGGCGAGACGGAGATCACCGGCGGCGTCCGTCCCGCGGGCGACGACTACGAATCGATCAAGCACGAGCTGATGCAGACGATGCAGCCGGGCGGCATCCCCGACGTCATCCGCCTCCTCGATCAGCACCTCGGCGCGATCGCGCTCTCCATCCGCTCCCTCTTCCGAGACGAGCAGCGCCGCATTCTCAACGTCATCTGCAACTCGACGCTGGAGGAAGCGGAGTCGGCGTTCCGCCAGCTGCACGATCGCTACGATCCGCTGATGCGCCTGCACACCCGCCTCGGCATCCCGCTGCCGAAGGTGCTGCACACCGCCGCGGAGTTCGACGTCAACCTCCAGCTGCGCCGTCTCCTCGACGACGATCCGCTGCCGGTCACGGCCATCGAGTCGCGACTGCGCGAGGCCCAGGAAGAGCGCGTGGCCATCGACGAGACGACGCGCCTGGCCATCACGCGCGCCATCGAGCGCGCGGCGACCCGCTTCCGCGCGCGGCCGGCGAGCCTGGAGAACCTGACCGAGTATCACGACGTCGTGGCGTTGGTTCGGGAGATGCAGATCGTCATCGACCTGCGCAAACCACAGAACGACTACTACGCGATGAAGCTCGAAGTGCGGCCCGCGATGCGGGAGAGCGACCGCTGGCTGCAACTCTTCGACGACCTCGGGGAGAAGCTCTCGATCAGCACGAAGGCGGGCCGCGCCTGATGGCCCACACCTCCGACGCCTACTCCATGAAGGACCGCGACGCCGGCGTGCTGCTGCATCCGACGTCGCTCCCCGGCCCGTACGGCATCGGCGATCTCGGCGATGAGCTGATCGGATTTCTCGACTGGGCGGCGAGCGCGGGGATGCGCCTGTGGCAGGTGCTGCCGCTCAATCCGCCCGGCTTCGGCAACTCACCGTACGGATGCCACTCCTCGTTCGCCGGCAATCCGCTGCTCATCTCTCCGCAGCGATTGATGCAGCGCCACCTGCTGCCGAAGAACGCGGTGCATCGCGTGCCGCGCTTCCCCACCGATCACGTCGGCTTCGATCAGGTGCGGCGCTGGAAGAACGAGCTGCTGCGCGCCGCCTGGCGGCATTTCGAGGAGCACGGCACGCGCGAGCTGCGCGAGGACCTGTCGCGGTTCTCACTCGAGGAGCGCGCGTGGCTGGAGGACTGGGCGCTCTACGCCGCGCTGAAAGAGCGCAGCGGCGGCGCGGCGTGGTGGGACTGGGACGGCGCGATCGCGCGGCGCGAGGAGCCGGCGCTGGCCGGCGCGAAGCATGAGCTCGCGGACGCCATCGCCTTCCACGAATTCGTGCAGTGGCTCTTCTCCCGCGAGTGGTCGTCTGCGCGCCACGCGGCGCACGCGCGCGGCATCCGCATCATGGGCGACGTGCCGATCTACGTCGCGGCCGACAGCGCCGACGTCTGGTCGCATCGCGATCTCTTTCAGCTCGACGACGACGGCCGGCCGGCGGTGGTGGCCGGCGTTCCGCCCGATTACTTCAGCGAGACCGGCCAGCGCTGGGGCAATCCGCTCTATCGCTGGGACGTGATGCGCGAGCGCGGTTACGACTGGTGGATCGAGCGCATCCGGACGAACCTGCAGTACGCCGACATCCTCCGCCTCGATCATTTCCGCGGCTTCGCGGCGTACTGGGAGATCCCCGCCTCGGAGCCGACGGCGGTGCACGGCCGCTGGATGCCGGGCCCCGGCCTGGCGCTGTTCGACGCGCTGCGCGACGCGCTCGGCAAGCTGCCGCTGGTGGCCGAGGATCTGGGATTCATCACGCCGGAAGTGCACGAGCTGCGGCACGCCACCGGAATGCCGGGGATGAAGATCCTGCAGTTCGGATTCGCGCAGCTCGACAGCCCGCATCTGCCGCATCGATTCGAAGCGGAGACGGTGGTCTACACCGGCACGCACGACAACGACACGGCGCGCGGCTGGTTCGCGAGCGCGCCGGCCGACGAGCAGCAGCTCGCCGCCGCGTACCTCGGGCCGGAGTGCGACGACGTCGCATGGGCGCTGATCCGCGCCGCGTACACCTCGGTGGCGCAGACCGCGATCGTCCCGGTGCAGGACATCCTCAGCCTCGGCAGCGAGGCGCGGATGAACCGTCCCGGCGACGCGCAGCACAACTGGAGCTGGCGCTTCGAGGCCGGCGCGCTCACGCGCGAGCACGCGGCGCGGCTGCGCAAACTCGCGGAGATCACGGGGCGGGCGTAAACAAAGGTGGGGAGCGGACGTCTCGTCCGCTCGTACGCGCGGCCGTGCGGACGAGACGTCCGCACCCCTCATGGAGAGATCGCGCGTAGACTGCTTCGCGAATGCGACAAATCGTCCTTGTCCTTTTTCTCGCCCTTCCCCTCATCGCCCAGGAGAACAACATCAAGCTCACCGCCGCCGACAAGGCGAAGGTGGTGACGCTGACGCACGCGCTGGAGGCCGATCCGCTGGCGCGCGACGCGCGCGAGTCGCGGCGCTGGCTGGTCGACAAGCTGACGCAGACCAACGATCCGAACGTCATCGTCTGTCCCGCCGTCTTCGGCGAGCTGCTGAACGACAAGGATTACAAATACCAGTCGGAGCTGATCGCGCAGCCGATCTTCGGCCAGGGCGCGTATCTCATCGAGCACGCCGGCGCGAAGGACGACGATCTCGCCACGTTCGTCGCCGGGTTGAACAGCCTCCTCCTCTCGTATGAACACTTCGCGGCGAAAGACGCGAAGTCGAAGCGCGCCTATCTCGACGCGCTGGTCGCCGCGCGAGACAAGAACGAACTGCCTGCCTGGGTCGAGGAACACTTGAAGGAGTGTCGTAAATGAAAAAGCTGCTGCTGCTGCTCGTGCCACTGGTCATCGCATTACCAATCTTCGCCGGCGAAGGCGCCTGTCCCGCGACATGGGGTTACGAATCGGACAATGGCCCGGATCGATGGGCACAGATGGAGACCGCATGGGCCGCATGCGACGGCAAACAGCAGTCGCCGATCGACCTCGGCTCGGCGAGGAAGCTGGAGGTGCCGGCACTGAAGATCGACTTCCACGACGCGCCGCTCATCCTCCAGAACACGGGACACGACCTCAAGGTGCCGGTCGGAGCCGGCGGCGTGATGTTCGGAACGCAGACCGCGATGCTGCAGCAGTTTCACTTTCACGTGAAGTCGGAGCACACGGTGAACGGAGATCAGGCGGCGGGCGAGATCCACATCGTCAGCGAGACGCGAGACAAGAAGCTCGTCGTCATCGGCGTCCTGATCGACGAAGGGGACGAGAACGAAGCGCTGAAGACGATCCTCGCGCTGCGGCCGGAAGCGGACTGCACGTCGCGCAAGGCATTGAAGCCGAACTTCAACGCGATGGCGCTGCTGCCGAAGTCGACGGCGTACTTCTTCACCTATTCCGGATCGCTCACCACGCCGGCGTGCGACGAGATCGTGACGTGGGTCGTGATGCGCGATCACATCCAGGCGAGCAGGAAGCAGCTCGACGATTTGAAAGTGCATCACGAGAACGCGCGCCCGGTGCAGCCGCCCGGCACGCGGACCGTGCGGAAGAATTTCTGATCACTCCAGAATCGCCACGGGGAAATTCGCGAAGAGCTGAGCGAGGGGGGCCGCCTCGCCTTCCACCACCTCATCGGTGAACGCGTTGCGAAACGTGCCGCCGATCGGGAGGGTGAGGTCGCCCCAGCTTTCGAGAGTCGACGTGAGTCGCGGGACCGCGACGATCACGTCGCCGCGCCTGAAGGCGACGATGTGCGGCGAGTCGACGCGCAGCGGCGTGTAATCGCGCAGCTCGTGGCGGGCGCGCACGGCGAGGGCCCGGGCGGTTGTGAACAGCTTCGCGCGCTCATCGGTCCACTTGCGCGGGAGCGCGAGCTTGCGGAGCAATTTTTCTCGATACGCGTAATCGACCGCCCGCCGATTGTCGGGGTCGACCAGGCTGAAGTCCCACAGCTCGCTCCCCTGATAGAAATCGGGGACGCCGGGCGACATCACCTTCAGCACGACCTGGGCGAGCGAGTTGAGGCAGCCGTGGTATTCGATGCGGCGCACGAAGCGCCTGAGCGACGCGACGAACCGCGCGTGCCCGAGGAGACCGGACGCGAACGCGAGAAGCGCGCGCTCGTAATCGGCATGCGGCGCGATCCAGCTCGTGTACGTCTTCGCCTCGCGCGCCGCCTTGATCAGGTATTGCTCCAGCCGCTGGCGATCGATCGGCCAGGCGCCGGCGAGCGTCTGGTAGATGTGAAACTCCATGTTCACGTCCTGAAAACCGCCCGTGATCGCCGACCAGCGCCGCACCTGCCGCTCCCACGCCTCCGGCATTTCGGAGAGAACGTTCAATCGCGCGCGGACGTCCTCGCTCCGCTTCGTGTCGTGTGTCGACGTCGCGTTCAGCGTCCCGGGCCAGTCGCGGGCGATCCGCTCGTTGCGCTGATGAAACTCATTCACTGGATCGAAGCCGCCGCCGCGGCGCGGATCGAAGTTGCGGCCGCGTCCCGGATGTCCGCCCACCTCGTTCAGCGAGATCAGGCGGTTGTAGTTATAGAACGCCGTGTCCTCCACGCCCTTGGCCATCACCCGTCCGGTGAACTGCTGCCAGCGCTGCACGAACGTCAGCCATTGCTCGCGCTCACCGGCCAGCACGCGCTCGAGGAAGTTGAAGAGCCGCGCGTCGATCGCCGTGCCGGAGCGGCGACGCGCGCAGTTCACGGCGCGTGTGATCACCGCGTGGTCCTTCTCCCATGGGACGTACGTGCGATAGACGTCGAGGCAGGCGGTGATCTCGGTGAGCGCGGCGAGCAGCTCGCTCGTGGCGAAGTCGCGCGCGTTGCGGTCGAGCGCCGCCAGCTCCGCGAGCTCGTTGCCGAGGGCGCGCATCTCACCGGCGAAGAGCTCGGCGATCACCTGCTTCTTCCGGTCGTAGCAGATGTCGTCGAATGAATCGATGACCTCCGTGAAGTCGCGATAGAAGCGCGTCAGCTTGGTCAGTCCGGCGGGATCGACGAAGAGCGCGTTGACCGTGTCGAGAAAGTCGTAGCCGGTCGTCCCGCTGACCTGCATCTCGCTCGACAGCGTCTCGCCGTGCGCCAGGATCTTCTCCACCACGACGTAGATCGAGCTGACGCGCGCCTGCAGTTTGCGCAGGTACGCGATCGGGTCGTAGAGGCCGTCGATGTGATCGATGCGCAGCCCGGTGACGACGCCGGCGGCGATGAGGTCGAGGTGCTTGCGGTTGCGCGCCTCGAACACCTCCGGGTTCTCCACGCGCACGCCGACGAGGTCCGTGACGTCGAAGAAGCGGCGGTAGTTGATGGTCTCGCTGGCGATGCGCCAGTACGCGAGGCGATACCACTGCGCGTCGAGCAGCGCGTCGAGCTGGTTGAAGCTTTCCGCGTCGCCCTGGCGTCCGTTGAATCGCTCGATGGTGCGATCGAGCGCGGCGTGGAATTGCGAATCCTGTTCGTAGATCCGCCAGATCGTCTCCTTCAAAAACCTGCTGTTCGTGACCGCCGTATCGCCCTCGACCAGCTCTCGCAGCTCGATGGCCACGCCTTCGGACGGCAGCGCCTCGACGCACTCGCGCAACACGATGTTGTACGACTGCGGCGCGAGCGGCAGGCGCTTGTCGTAGTAGCTGAAGAAGAAACCGTCGGCGTCGAGGTGCAGCGCGAGCTCCTGCGACTCGAGCGTCTCGCCGTACGGCCGGCCGAGGATGGGAAGGACGACGCGGTCGTCGCGCCAGTCGATGTCGAAGTAGTGGATGAAGCGCGACTGCGGACCGTTTTCCAGGACGCTCATCCACCACGCGTTTTCCGCGGTCGCCGCCATGTGATTGGGGACGATGTCCAGGAGAAGCCCGAGGCCGTTGCGCTCCAGCTCTTCGTGCAGCGCGTTGAAGTCGTCGTCCGTGCCGAGATCGGGGTTCAGCGTGTTCGCGTCGACGACGTCGTAACCGTGCGCGCTCCCCTTGCGCGCTTTCAGGATCGGCGAGGCGTAGATGTCGCTGATGCCGAGCCGCGCGAGGTAGCCGGTGATACGCCGTGCGTCATCGAAGGTGAACTGCGAATTGAACTGCAGGCGATACGTGGCGGTGGGGACGCGATACATCAAGGGGAGAGGTGTGCGAAAGGGGTGCCTTGTTCGAGATAGCAGATAGCGGATAGCAGATAGCAAGGAGATCCGCGTTTCGTCCTCTTGCTATCTGCTATCCGCTATCTGCTATCTCTTTTTACATTTCTTACACCCTCCTTGCGTCCTCATCACCACTCCCTCGTTCATGAAATCTACATTGCTCACCAATGAAAGGAGCCCCACGATGAAAGCCCGCGTCGTCGCCCTTCTGGTGGCAATCGCAGTCACACTTCCGACCTTCGCCCAGCGCGGCCGCCCCAGCGCGCCGCCACCGACTCCACAACCTCCGCAACAGCAGCAACCACCGCCGCCGCCGGCGCAGAACGCCACGTTCGGCCTGGCGCTGCGCGGACTCTCCGCAGCGGACAACGACAAGTTCGCCGACGGCCGCGCGGAGTTCCTCAAAGTCGAGAACGTGAACGACGGCCTCGGGCCTGTGTTCAACGGACGCTCGTGCGGCGAATGCCACAACGCGCCGGCGCCGGGCGGCGGCAGCAATCGCCTGGTCACGCGCTTCGGCACGACGACCAACGGCGTGTTCGATCCGCTCACGCAGTTCGGCGGCTCGCTGATCCAGAACCGGGCCATCGGACCGCAGGACGGCTCGCCGCACGCGTTCCGTCCGGAGCGGGTGCCGCAGGCGGCGACGATCGTCACCCCGCGCCGTTCGACGCCGCTCTTCGGCCTCGGGCTCGTCGACGCCACGCCCGATTCGGTCTTCATCGCGCTGGCCGCGCGCCAGGCCGCGGCGACGGCGGGAAAAGTGTCGATGGTCGACAACATCTCCGCGGGCATGAAGACCGTCGGCAAGTTCGGCTGGAAGGGCCAGAACCCGACGCTCTTCCAGTTCTCCGGCGACGCGTACCTCAACGAGCTCGGGATCACGAATCCGCAGTTCCCGAACGAGAACTGTCCGTCGGGCAACTGCGCCGAGCTGGCCTTCAATCCGGCGCCGGGACTCAATGACACCGAGGACACCGAAGCGCTGGCCGACTTCATGACGCTGCTCGCGCCGCCGCCGCGCGGCAACATCACGAACGACGTGAACGACGGCGAGCGCGTGTTCGAGCGCATCGGCTGCAACTCCTGCCACGTCGCCACGCTGCAGAGCGGCGCGAGCGCCACGGCCTCGCTCAATCGCGTCACCTATCACCCCTACTCCGACTTCCTGCTGCACGACATGGGATCGCTCGGCGACGGCATCGTGCAGGGCTCGGCCTCGGGGCGCGAGATGCGCACCGCGCCGCTGTGGGGACTGCGCGTGGTGAACACCTACCTGCACGACGGCAGGGCCACGACGCTCGAAGCGGCGATCACCGCGCACGACGGCCAGGGCCGCGCGTCGCGCGACGGGTTCCAGCAACTCAATGCGAATGACCGGCAGAAGTTGATCGCCTTCCTGCGGTCGCTGTGACGACAACCTGAGAGGTCGCCCTACGCGGCGGCCATATCGCTGCCTTGGATCGTGACTGCGGTTGCCGCAATGGTGCGGCGAACAGTCGCCTGCTACATCCAGGGTGGCGGTATGGCCGCCGCGACTCGTATCATCGGGCGATGCGGTATGTCGTTGCACTCGCTGCGTCCCTCTTTCTCACATGCACAGGTCAGTCTGAATTCGATCAACTGGGGAAGGCCCGGGCGCGGCTGCACAGCGCCGGCTGCGGCTCGGAACCGATGGTGGCCGGCGTGGCCGGCGTGAACGAGGATCCGCGCAAGGTCTATCTCGACGACTGGATCGTCGTCTCGGTCTGCCATCTCGACGAGCTGATGCGCGACGCCGCGGCGCAGCAGCAGCCGATCACGCTCTTCATCGAAGGGGTCGACACGGGCAACGGAGTCGTGGGTGTCGACCGCGAGAGCGGCACCCTGACGTTCGTGCTCGACCGCAACGACAAGAACAAGGAGCTCTGGAGCCAGTTTCTCTACGATCCGCTCTTCGAGGCCTACGTCACGATGCGGGTCAGCGTCGGCGTGCATGGCGACAAGCCGCTGCTCAAGACGCCCGGGGCGAACCTTTCGCTCAACCTCCGGAAGCTCTACGTCGACAGCTGGACGTGGCTCTGGCTCGGCCTGTTGCTCATCGTCGCGGTCGTGCTGATCATCGCCGCGCGCCGGACCGACATGCTGCGCGAAGGACCGCCCATCGACGGCGTCCGCCAGCAGTACAGTCTTCCAAAGTCGCAGATGGCGTGGTGGTTCTTCCTCACCCTGGTCAGCTACGTCTACATCTGGCTGGTGACCGGCGATCGCGACACGATCACGCCGTCGCTGCTCGGGCTGATGGGGATCAGCGCGGCGACGGCCCTGGCCGGCGTCGCCGTGGCCCAGAAAATGGAGGGCGCTTCACGCGGCTGGTGGCGCGATCTCGTCACCGACGAAACCGGAGCCGTGGCGCTCGATCATCTTCAGATCGTGGTCTGGACCTGGGTCCTCGGCGGCATCTTCCTGACCTCGGTGATCTGGCACCTGACCATGCCGGAGTTCAGCGTCACGATGCTCGCGCTGATGGGCATCAGCTCCGGTACCTACATCGGCTTCAAGCTGCCGGCGGCGAAGTCGTAATTCACTGCGCGCGCAGCGACCGCGCCACCAGTCCGATGCCGCCGGCGAGCAGCACGAGCATCAGGATCGTGTTGAAGAGACTGGTCTGGCGGAAGTAGATGTCGAGGTTCGTCAGGATGCCGACGAAGATGATGATCGCGCCGGCGAACGTCAGCAGCCAGCCGGGAATCGAGCGTCCGTTGAAGAAGAGCAGTCCGATGCCGAGGACGAGCGGGATGAGCGAGAGGCCGAAGCCGTTGTAGCCGCCGATGCGCCAGAAGTTCGAGGTGACTATGACCTGGTTCGTGAGCAGGTACGCGCCGGCGATGGCCATCCCGAGGCCGATGAGAAATTGCCCGATGCCGCCGGTAGTTCCGCCCGCCCCTTCGATTTTTGTTGGCATGGGGGAAGTTTAGCGGATGTCGAAACCCCACGGCGCGAGGTCGAATCCTTCGACTCTCCGCTCCTCATCGGAAAAGTTGAACGCCATCACCACGTCGCCGCGCTTGACTACGAGCGTCCGCTGCTCGTCATCGGCGATCGTCTCGACCTTCGACATATCGAGCGATCGCAGCGCCGGCGTCTCGCGGCGCATGCGGAAGAGATCGCGATAGAGCTCCCAGAGCGCGGCGTGGTGATCGCGTGATTTCAGCGACCAGTCGAGACGCGAGCGGCGGAACGTCTCCTCGTCGTGCGGATCGGGCGCCTCGCCGACCCACGCGAATTCCTCGAACTCCTCGCGACGTCCTTTGCGCACAGCCTCGATCAGGTCGGCGTCGGAGTGCGACGTGAAGTACTGGAACGGCGCGGGCTCGCCGTACTCCTCGCCCATGAACAGCATCGGCAGGAACGGCGAGAGGACGATCACGGCGGCGGCCAGCCGCAACTGCTCGTACGACACGAGCCTCGACAGACGATCGCCGTGCATCCGGTTGCCGACCTGGTCATGGTTCTGCGCGCAGACCACGAAGCGCGCGCCGTCTCTCGTCTGCGGCTTCGCGCCGAAGCGGCGGCCGCGATACGGGTTGTGCTGTCCGGTCCAGAACCAGCCCTCGCGCATGGCGCGCGCGAGATCGCTCACCCGGCCGTAGCCCTCGTAGTAGCCCGACTGCTCGCCGGTGAGCAGCACATGCAGCGCGTGGTGGTAGTCGTCGTTCCACTGCGAATCGAATCCGAGTCCCAGCTGCTCCGCGGGGGTGATGACGCGCGGGTCGTTCAGATTGCTCTCCGCCATCGTCCAGATGCGGCGGCCGAGCTGCGACGCGCGCTCGCGCACGGTGGTGGTCAGCTCCTGCAGGAACGGCTGCGCGGTGTGATCGATGATGGCGTGGACGGCGTCGACGCGCAGGCCGTCGATGTGAAACTCGTCGACCCATTGCAGCGCGTTGTGGATGAAGAACCAGCGTACTTCGTCGCTGTGCGCGTCGTCGAAATTGACGGCCTGCCCCCACGGCGTCCTGTAGCGATCGGTGAAGTACGGGGCGAATTCGCGGAGGTAGTTCCCCTCGGGACCGAGGTGGTTGTAGACGACGTCGAGGAGGATGGCCAGTCCGCGCGCATGACACGCGTCGACCAGCCGCTTCAACGCGCGCGGACCGCCGTACGACGACTGCGCGGCGCCGACGTAGACGCCGTCATACCCCCAGTTGCGGTTGCCGGGGAACTGCGCGATCGGCAGCAGTTCGATCGCCGTGATGCCGAGCGTCTTCAGGTCATCGAGGCGATCGATCGTCGAATCGAACGTGCCTTCTTCCGTGAACGTCCCGACGTGCAACTCGTAGATGACGTGATCCTCGAGCGCGATGCCGCGCCAGTCGCGATCGTGCCATTCGAAGTCGCTGCCGATGACTTCGCTCCCCGCGTGCACGCCGTCGGGCTGCGATCGCGACGCCGGGTCGGGACGCTCGCGGCCATCGACGAGGAAGACGTAGCGCGAGCCTTCGCGCACGCCGTCGACCATCGCTTCGTGATATCCGCCGCGCTTGGTCAGCGCGACGCGGCGATCGTCGACCTTCAATTCGATCGATTCGTGAAACGGCGCCCAGACGCGGAACTCGCAACGGCCGTTGTCGAGCAATCGCGCGCCGAGGGGTTTCATGCTGTTTGGAGTGGTGCCTCGACGTTCACGAAAAACACCGCGCCGAGCGGCGGGATCGTCAGCGTGAGCGACCATTTCCGGCCGTGCAGCGGGATCGGCGCGGCCTCGATGCCGCCCATGTTCCCCTGCGCGCTGCCGCCGTACAGATCGGCGTCGCTGTTGAGCACCTCGCGCCATTCGCCGCCGCGCGGCACGCCGATCTGGTAGTTGTAGCGCGGGATCGGCGTGAAATTCAGCACCACGACGACGAGCGTCTCTTCCGATTTGCCGCGCCGCATCATGCTGACGACGCTGTTCTCCGTGTCGCAGCAATCGATCCATTCGAAGCCGGCCGGATCGAGATCGAGCTCGTGCATCGGCGGCGTGTCGCGATAGAACTTGTTGAGGTCCTCCACCCAGCGCCGCAGGGCCGCGTTCCGTTCCTCGGCGAGCAGCTCCCAGTCGAGCGACGCGTCGTGGTTCCACTCCCGCCACTGCGCGAACTCGCCGCCCATGAACATCAGCTTCTTCGCCGGCTGCGCGTACATGTGCGCGAACATCAGGCGGAGGTTGGCGAATCTGCGCCACTCGTCGCCCGCCATCTTCTGGATGAGCGAGCCCTTGCCGTGCACCACCTCGTCATGCGACAGCGGCAGCACGAAGTTCTCGGTGAAGGCGTACATCATCCGGAACGTCAGGTCGTTGTGATGGAAGCGGCGATGCACCGCGTCCTTCGAGAAGTAGCGCAGCGTGTCGTGCATCCAGCCCATGTCCCACTTCAGGCCGAACCCGAGGCCGCCCACGTACGTCGGGCGCGAGACCATCGGCCACGCCGTCGACTCCTCGGCGATGACCTGCACGTCGGGATGGTGCTTGTAGACGTCCTCGTTGAGCCGGCGCAGGAACGCGATGGCCTCGAGGTTTTCGCGTCCGCCGAATTCGTTCGGGATCCATTCGCCCTGCTTGCGCGAGTAGTCGAGGTAGAGCATCGAAGCGACGGCGTCGACGCGCAATCCGTCGGCGTGGTACTCGTCGAGCCAGTAGATCGCGCTCGACGCGAGGAACGAGCAGACCTCGCGCCGGCCGTAATTGAAGATCAGCGAGTTCCAGTCGGGATGAAAACCCTTGCGCGGATCGGCGTGCTCGAAGAGATGCGTGCCGTCGAAGTACGCCAGGGCGTGCTCGTCCGAGGGGAAGTGCGACGGCACCCAGTCGAGGATCACGCCGATGTTCGCCTGGTGCAGGCGGTCGATCAGGTACTTCAGGTCCTGCGGCGTGCCGTAGCGGCTGGTCGGCGCGAAGTAGCCGGTGCACTGATAGCCCCACGAGCCATAGAACGGATGCTCCATGACCGGCATCAGCTCGATGTGCGTGAAGTTCATCTTCTTCACGTACTCGGCGAGCGGATCGGCGATGTCGCGATAGCTGAGCGATTGGTTGTCTTCGGTGCGGCGCCACGACCCGAGGTGCACTTCGTAGATCGACATCGGCGCGTGGAAGCCGTTGCGCTTCCCGCGCTGCGCCATCCATTCCGCGTCGTTCCACTCGTACTCCAGGTCCCAGATCACGGAGGCGGTCTTCGGCGGCGTCTCGTGCATCACGCCGACCGGATCGGCCTTGTCGACGCGGTAGCCGTTGAAGCTCGAGACGATGTGGTACTTGTAGACCGTCCCCTTGCCGATGTCGGGGATGAAGCCTTCCCAGATCCCCGACTGGGCGTGCGCCTGCAGCGGATGGGAGTCGTAGTCCCAGTCGTTGAAATCGCCGATCACGCTGACGCGGGCCGCGTTCGGCGCCCAAACCGCGAACATCACCCCGCCCGGAACGATGTGCGCGCCGAGCTTCTCCCAGAGGCGGAGGTGGGTGCCTTCGTTGAAAAGGTGCAGATCCCAATCGGAAAAGAGCGTGTTCGGACGTTCGGTTACTTCGATGGACACTTTTCGATGGGCCCCTTTTGAATGATATCCGTTAGCAAGCGGCGCGCCGTCTCGAGAGGGGAGCGGACGTCTCGTCCGCTCATTGGTCGGCCGACTGTGCGGACGAGACGTCCGCTCCCCTCATGCTTCAAGCGCGATGCGCGGCGGCTTCGACTTCAACCGCGAGAACCAGGCGATCTCGCGCGCCACGCAGTCGAGCTCCACTTCGTAGCGTCCCGGCTCGACGGCGGGCAGCTCGACGTCGAGCTCGATCGACTCCCCCGGCTGCGGCGCGTGGGGCAACTCGTGCCACATGTAGTCGTTCTGCAGCAGCGTCCCCTCCGCGTCGTACAGGTGCGCGCCGAGGAAGACGGCGCCGACCTCACCCGTCGACGGCAGCCACGTCGCACGGCCGTTATTCGTGATCTTCACCCGCACGTCGCGTCCCTCCTGCGACAGCACTTCGACGAGGCACGACAGTCCTTCGACGTGCCGGCTGTCGAGCGCGTCGGGACTCCCCTTGTAGAGGAAAAAGTCGCGCACGTTCTGCATGAACTCGCGCGTCCATTGCGCCCAGTCGCGCAGCGTCGCGCCGCCGCCGAGGAGGTCGTCGTACTGATCGAGGTGCAGGTGCATGGGGCGGGCGTTGAACGCCGCGACGCGGATGTCGGTGAAGCCGGCGGCGCGCGCCGCCGACCAGAGCGCGTGGATGTGGATGTCGTTCTCCACCACGCCGTACGTCCGCATCTCGTACTGCGATTGCGCGGTGCGCGAATGCTCCGGCCCCGGCTCGGCGAACGCGGCGATGCCGCCCGGCGCGAGCACGCGCGCGAACTCCGCGAGCACGACGTCCGGATTCGGCGCGTGATGAAACGCGTCGAAGCAGACGATGCGATCGACGCTCGCGTCCGGCAGATCGATGTGCCGGCCGTCGAACGTGAGGAAACGCGGCGCCGGCTTCTCGCCGATCAGCGGATTGCGCTCCAGCAGCTCGCCGGCGATGCGGAGCGCGGTCGGCGAGACGTCGAGCATCGTGACGCGGCATCCGAGCTGCGCCAGCCAGCGCGAGAGCCAGCCGGTGCCGCCGCCGAACTCGAGCACGCGGACGCCGGGATAGAGCTTCAACCCCTGGAGGATGGTCGCGAGGTTGATCAGGATCGGCGGCGCGTCCTCGGCGTTGCTGAACGGCTTCGCCAGATGGCCCTCCCAGCTGGTGAGCGACGAGAAATATCCCTCGGCCGTTTCGTTCAGGCGTTCGATGGAGGCCTCGGCGATCATTTTTCTCACGTCGATCAGATCGGGAGGCAACTCCGGAGGACAGGCGGGGGCGCCTGTCCCTACACTGGCGGGGCGGTAGACGTAGATCGTGACGACGTCGAGGTCGCCCCATTTCGCGGGGACGACCGTGCAATCGCCGATCACTTCGAGCACGTCGGGGAGCGAGTAGATGTGCGGCGGCTTGCGGCGGACGGCCTTCGCCGCGGCGCGAATCGGATTGATGTTCTGGCGGACCGGAATCTGGAACACGCCGACGCCGGCGAGGCGCGACAGCAGCAGGCGGAGGATCCCGAGCCCTTCGTCCTGCGGCATCCGCTGCAGCACCAGGAGCGCGTTCACGAGCTCGAAGCGCTCGTCGCCGCGGCGGAATTCATCGAGCGTCCGGAAGCGGATGCCGGGCGCGCCGAAGCGTTCGGCGTTGCGCCGCGCTTCGTCGAGCATCTCCGGCGCGACGTCGACGGCGGTGGTCTGCGCGCGCCGCGAGAACGGGATGGCCAGGCGTCCCGGACCGCAGCCGAACTCGAGGATGGTCCGCGGCTGCAGGCCGGGCGCGATCACGTTGCGGACTTCGTGCAGCACGTGCGCGACGTACTCCTCGCCCGTGGCGAAGAACTCCTGCTCCGCGGCGGGCGTGAGGTTCGCGCGACGGAACCTGTCGTGCGCGAGGACGGTGAAATAGGGCTCGGTCACGCGCTGCATTGTGCTTCGTCGATCATCCGATCGCGACGAGGCGCAATTCGAACGTGAGGTCTTTCCCGGCCAGCGGATGATTGGCGTCGAGCGTGAGCGAGGCGTCGTCCATCTGCGCCACCTGCACCGCGGCGGAGCTGCCGTCGGGGAAGCCGATGCGCAGGACGTCGCCGACCGCGACCTCGGAGCCGTCGGGCAACTGCTCGCGGCCGACGCGGAAGACCAGCTCGTCGCGGCGCGGACCGTACGCGTTCTCCGAATCGATCCGCTGCGTCTTCTCGTCGCCGACGCTCATTCCTTCGACCGCGGTGTCGAATCCGGGAATGACTTCGCCGCCGCCGAGGGTGAAGGAAATGGGGTCGCCGCCTTCGGACGAATCGAAGACCGTTCCATCGTCGAGCGTCCCTTTGTAATGCACCGAAACCGTGTCGCCGCGCTTCGCCTGCTGCATGGATACTCCAGTCCACCGTTGATCGTTGGCCGTTGGCAGAAGGCCATCCTATGCGAGGGGCGAGCCGGACGCGTCAGCAATTGCCCAGCACGCTTTTCGCATAGCTGTACGGCAATGCCGGAAAGACATGGCGCCGTGACGGCGGATGACCTAGCACTGCTCGTCGATTCGGTGCGTGACTACGCGATGCTTCTCCTCAGTCCGGACGGCGAGATCCAGTCGTGGAACGCCGGTGCGGAAGCGATCACCGGATACTCGCCGGCCGAGGCGATCGGCCGCCATTTCTCGCTGCTCTATCTGCCGGAGGACATCGCCTCGAAGAAGCCGCAGCGCGAGCTCGAGGTGGCGCTCGAAAAAGGGCGCGTGGAGGACGAGGGGTGGCGGCGGTGCAGGGACGGCACGCAGTTCTGGACGAACACCGTCATCACCGCGCTGCGGGAGGAAGACGGCTCGCTGCGCGGTTTCGCCAAGGTCGCGCGCGACATGACGGCCCGCCGCCGGGCGGAAGAGGCGCTGCGGCAGAGCGAAGAGGTATTTCGCCTGCTCGTGGCCTCGGTGAAGGATTACGCGATCTTCCTGCTCGATCCCCAGGGAGTCATCACCACCTGGAACGCCGGCGCGCAGCGGATCAAGGGATACACGCCGGAAGAGATCATCGGACGGCATTTCTCGACGTTCTATCCCGAGGACGACATCCGCGATCGCAAACCGGAGCGCGAGCTGGAGATCGCCAGCGAATACGGCAGCGTCGAGGACGAAGGATGGCGCCTCCGGAAAGACGGGACGCGCTTCTGGGCGAACGTGGTCATCACGGCGGTGCACGACGAGCACGGCAAGCTGCGCGGCTTCGCCAAAGTGACGCGCGACATGACGGAGCGGAAACGCGCCGACGAGATGCAGCGCGCGTTGTTCGAGCAGCGCGAAGCGCGATTCCACGCCGAGGAGGAACGGCGTCACGCCGAGGCGTCGTACCGCGTGGCGCAGGAAGCCAATCGGGCGAAGGACGAGTTCCTGATGACCCTTTCGCACGAGTTGCGCACGCCGATGACGGCGATTCTCGGATGGTCGCGTCTGCTGCCGACGATGTCGCCGAGCGACACCGGGTTCCGTGAAGCCATCGCCTCCATCGCCCGCAGCGCGCAACTGCAGGCGCGGCTGATCGACGACGTGCTCGACGTCTCGCGCATCGTCTCCGGCAAGCTGCGGCTGGCGTTGGAGACGGTGGAGATCGAAGCGGTGATCAAGGGGGCGATCGAAGCGGTGCGGCCGAGCGCCGACGCGCGCCACACCACGATCCTCACCGCTTTCGCGTCGAATCTCTCCACGACGATCGCCGATCCGACGCGGCTGCAGCAGGTGATCTGGAACCTGCTGTCGAACGCGGTGAAGTTCACGCCGAAAGGGGGCACGATCGCCGTCGAAGCGCGGCGCACGTCGTCGCATGTGCAGATCACGGTGAAGGACAACGGCGAAGGGATCGATCCGGGATTTCTGCCGCACATCTTCGAACCGTTCCGGCAGGCGGAGAATCCGAGCACGCGCCTCCACGGCGGCCTCGGGCTCGGCCTGTCGATCGTCCGCTATCTCATCGAAGCCCACGGCGGGACGGTCGCCGCCGACAGCGCCGGACGCGGCCTGGGGACGACGTTCACCCTCACCCTGCCGGTGGGCGCTCTGAAAACGAACAAGGTCAAGCACTACACGCCGGTGCTCGAGGAGCCGAGCGCCCCGATCGTCACCGGACGCCTGGCCGGCGTCGACGTGCTGCTGATCGACGACGACCGCGAAGCGCGCGAGCTCGTGCGCGCGGCGCTGCGGCAGGCGGGGGCGAACGTCATCGCCGTCGAATCGGCCGGCCTCGCCCTCACCGAGCTCGCCACCCGCCGCCCCGACCTCATCATCACCGACATCGCCATGCCGGTGATGGACGGCTATGCCCTGGCCCGCGAGATCCGCAAACGGAAGGAGCTGGAGAAGTCGAAGCTCGTCGCCCTCAGCGCCTTCCCCGTCAGCCGCACCGCCAACAGCGACGCCGGCTTCGACGAGTACCTGAGCAAACCGATCGACCCCTTCGAGCTGGTGGACGCGGTGGCCAGAGTGGTAGGGCCGATCACGACGTAAGCGCCACCGTCATCCCGAGCGGAGTCGAGGGACCTGGGCGGGCGGCGGCGCGAGGTCCTCCCATTCAGGATTCCCCCGCTCGATCAACCACACCTTCTTACTCCGCTTCCAGCCTTTCAGCTGCGTCTCGCGCGCCTCGGCCTGCTCGAAGCGATCGTAGACCTCCATGTAAACAAGCCGATTCACGTTGTAGCGCGAGGTAAACGACTCCGGGTACGTCTTCTCGCGGTGTTCCCAAAGCCGTTTTTCCAGCTCGCTCGTCATTCCGATGTACAGCACTCGTTGAATACTCGCGAGGATGTAGACGACGAAATTCTTCATGACTTCCGAGGCTACCTCGGGGGTCAAGTTTTTCTACTTCGTGTAGCGTGCCGGCCGCCCGCCCGGGTCCCTCGACTCCGCTCGGGATGACGAGGGGGTGGGTGTCACCCCAGCAACTCCAGCATGCCCCTGATCGGGATCCGCACCCACTCGGGACGGTTGTTCAGCTCGTACACGATCTCGTATAGCGCCTTTTCCAATCGATACGCGTCGAGTAATACGCGCAGTTCGTCGCGCGATGCCGGCAGGTGGGGCGCGCCGGCGCTGGCGGCGAGGTAGGCGCGGAGGAACGCGGCGCTGACGGTCTGGTGCCAGAAGGCGGCGGCGGTGTCGAGGAGCGATTCGTCTTCGGCGCGGATGACGACGCCGGGGGTCTGGCCGAAGACAACGGCGTACGGGGCGTAGTGGAACGAGCGGAGCATGCCGGCGACGTCGCGCAGGGCGCTGCGCTTGATGCGGCGCTCGCTCAACGGCCGCAACGGCTCGCCTTCGAAATCGATGATCACGAAATCGTTGCCGGTGTAGAGCACCTGCCCGAGGTGATAGTCGCCGTGTGTGCGGATGCGCTGGCCGCTGATGCGTCCGTCGAGCACGGCGCGGAACCTCTTCTGCAGTTCCGCCTCGCGGGCGACGACCATCTGGGCCTCGGGATTGTCTTTCGCCCGGCGCCGCAGCAGCTGCAGGGTCTGCACGGCCTGCGTGCGCATCGATTGATAGATCGAGCGCTGATAGTGCGGCGTGAACGGCTCGGGAGCGAAGGCCGGGATGTCGTCGCGCGACGCGAGCGCGAGATGCATTTCGGCGGTGCGCCGCCCGAGGAGCTCCGCGTCGGAGAGATAGCCGCCGATCAATTCATCGTTCGGATGCTTCATCCGCTCCGCGGCGTTCCTGTCGCTGAGGATGTGATCGAAGAAGCGGCTGATCGAATCGAGCGTGTATTTCCAGGCGTCGCCGGAGTTCTCCGTGTAGCCCTGCAGGACGCCGAGGGTCATCGAGTCGTACTCGAGCGCGCCGGCGAGGCGCGGCGTGTTGGTGAATGACGTCTCCTCGTTGAGGAAGCGGATGACTTCGAGGTCGGTGTTGACGCCCGGCTCGAGCTTGCGGAAGAGCTTCAGGAAGAGGCGCTGGTCGTAGACGATCGCCGTGTTGCTCTGCTCCGCCTTGAGCACCTGCGCGTCGAGCGGACCGGTGCCGCGCAGCTCACGGAAGTCGCGCGTGCTGATGCCGGTCAGGCCTTTGAGCCGGCGACGGCGTCCGATGAGCTCGAGCAGAGCGCCGGTGAACGCCGGCTCGCCGATCGGCTCGTACAGCAGGCAGCCGTCGCGCAAACGGGCGATGAGCGTCGCCGTGCGCGCGTCGCTCTCATCGGAGCGCCGCGCCGCCGTGACGCCGAGAGGCAGCAGATACGCCTCGGGCTCGGCGTCGGTGTAGTCGATGTCGACGATGGCGAGCTGCCCCGCTTCACGCGACAGCTGCACCGTGTCGCGGATGGTCACGGTGTTGATCGTGCGCGCCTTTCCGGCGAACCAGCGGCGGGTGCGGATGTAGCGGCCGATCGCGCGCTGCAACGCGTCGCGATTGCGGTCGGAGAAGATCTCGTCCCACTTCTTCGCATTGACGAGCGGAAGCTCGTCGCCGACCTGCGGCGCGGCCTGGCGCCGCAATTCGAACCAGTAGAACGCAAACGGCCCGAGGTTCAGGAAATACGGCCGCTCGCCGATTTCGGGGAACTTCGTCCCGCCCGACAGCTCGACCGGGACCATGCCCCGGAACTCGGAGAGATCGAGCTCGAAGCATTGCACGATGCGCGAGAGATTGGCGACGATCAGCAGCGTCTCGTCTTCATACCGCCTCACGAACGCCAGGATCTTGCGGTTCTCGGGATGCAGGAACTCCATCGAGCCGCGGCCGAACGCCTTGTGCCGCTTGCGCGTGGCGATGAGGCGCTTCATCCACCACAACAGCGAGTACTGGCTGTTCTGATGTGCCTCGACGTTGACCTGCTCGTAGTGATACTGCGGATCGATGATCACCGGCAGGAAGAGCTGCTGCGGATTGGCGCGGGAGAAGCCGGCGTTGCGATCGGCGCTCCATTGCATCGGCGTGCGGACTCCGTTGCGGTCGCCGAGGTAGATGTTGTCGCCCATGCCGATCTCGTCGCCGTAATAAATGATCGGCGTGCCGGGGAACGAGAACAGCAGGCCGTTCATCAGGTGAATACGGCCGCGATGATTTCCCATCAGCGGCGCGAGGCGGCGGCGGATGCCGAGGTTGATGCGGGCGTTCGAGTCCTTGGCGTAGGTGCGCCACATGTAGTCGCGGTCTTCTTCCGTGACCATCTCCAGCGTCAGCTCGTCGTGATTGCGGAGAAACAGCGCCCACTGGCAGTTCTCCGGGATCGGCGGCGTCTGGGCCATGATGTCGGTGATCGGAAAGCGGTCCTCCATCGCCAGCGACATGTACATGCGCGGCATGACCGGGAAGTGAAATGCCATGTGGCATTCGTCCCCCTCGCCGAAATACGGCAGCGTGTCTTCCGGCCATTGATTGGCCTCCGCGAGCAGCATCTTTCCCGGAAATTTTGCCTCCAGGTGCGCGCGCAGTTTCTTGAGATAGACGTGCGTCTCCGCCAGGTTCTCGCACGTCGTCCCCTCGCGTTCATAGAGATAAGGAATCGCGTCGAGACGGAAGGCGTCGACGCCGGTCTCCATCCAGAACTCGAGGACCTTGAACAACGCCTCGTGCACGGCGGGATTGTCGAAATTCAGGTCGGGCTGATGGGAAAAGAAGCGGTGCCAGTAATACGACTTCGCCACCGGGTCCCACGCCCAGTTCGAGGTCTCGAAGTCCTTGAAGATGATGCGCGCGTCCCTGTATTTGTCGGGGGTGTCGCTCCAGACGTAGAAGTCGCGCCACGGACTGCCCGGCTTCGCCCGCCGCGATTTCTGAAACCACGCGTGCTGGTCGCTGGTGTGATTGACCACCAGCTCCGTCACCACGCGGATGCCGCGCCGGTGCGCCTCGCGCATGAAGCTCTTGAAATCGGCGAGCGTGCCGTAGCTCGGATGGACGGCGGTGTAATTGGCGATGTCGTAGCCGTCGTCGCGCAGCGGCGAGGGATAGAACGGCAATAGCCAGAGAATGTTGACGCCGAGGTCCTGGAGGTAATCGAGGCGGCGGGTGAGGCCCTGGAAATCGCCGATGCCGTCGTTGTTGCTGTCGAAAAACGCGCGAACGTGCGTCTGATAGATGATGCCGTCTTTGTACCAGAGAGGATCGTCGCCGCTCATCATAAGTAGTACTCGAAATCGCGCTCCGTGCGCACCCGCCGCCGAATCCTGAAAATGTGCGCCGCCACGATGTGCGGATTCAATTGCACGTAATTCCGCGCGCCGTGCCACGTGTAGCGCGCGCCGCTCATCAGCTCGTGCACCTGGAACGGGCGGCCGGTGTCGAGCTGCAATGCGGCGAGGTCGAGATCGACCCACCCGGCCTGGGTATTGTGCGGATCGGTATTGACGATGGTCAGCACGACGTTGTCGCCGCTCGATTTGCTGTAGCAGATGAGCTGCCCGTTATCGACCTCGTGAAACGTCAGCGTCGCGTTCTGCTGTAACGCCGGATTCTCGCGGCGGATGCGATTGAGCAGGGCGATCAGCGCGCTGAGGTCGTCGTCCGATTCGCCCCATTGTTTGATCTCGTATTTTTCGGAGTCGAGATACTCCTCGCTCCCCGGCTCTTTCGCCAGATGCACCATCTGCTCGTACGCCGGACCGTAAATCCCGTAATTCGATGAGAGCGTCGCCGCCAGGATCACGCGGATCGTGAATCCCGGACGTCCGCCGTATTGCAGATATTCGGTGAGGATGTCGGGCGTGTTCGGCCACGCGTTCGGCCGGAAGAAATCGCTGACCGGCGGCTTCGTGAGCTCCTCGAAATACTCCTGCAGCTCGAACGTCGTATTGCGCCACGCGAAGTAGGTGTACGACTGCGTGAACCCCGCCTTCGCCAGCCAGTACATGATTTTCGGCCTCGTGAACGCCTCCGCCAGGAAAATGAGGTCGGGATTCTTCCTCTTCAGTTCCGTGATGCACCAATGCCAGAACGGCAGCGGCTTGGTGTGCGGATTGTCGACGCGGAAGATGCGTACGCCCTTCGCCATCCAGAATTCGAAGACGGAGCGCAGTTCATCCCACAATGCGCGCCATTCGGCGTTCTCGAAGAAAAAGGGATAGATGTCCTGATATTTTTTCGGCGGATTCTCCGCGTACTGGATGCTGCCGTCGGGACGCTGGAGAAACCAGTCGGCGTGCTCGCCGACATACGGGTGATCGGGCGAGGCCTGGAAGGCGATGTCGAGCGCGAGCTCGATGCCGTGACGCTGCGCGGCGCCGGCGAGCGATTCGAAGTCGGACATCGTCCCGAGGTCGGGATGAATCGCCTTGTGGCCACCCTCCGCGCCGCCGATGGCCCACGGGCTGCCGACGTCCTCCCGCTCCGCGTCGACGGAGTTGTTGCGTCCCTTGCGGAAGGTCCGGCCGATCGGATGAATCGGCGGGAGGTAGAGGACGTCGAACCCCAGCTTCGCGATGCGCGGCAGTTGCCGCTCCACGTCGCGAAACGTTCCGAACGAGCGCGGGAAGAGCTCGTACCAGGTGCTGTGCGCGGCCTTGCGGCGGTCGACTTCGATCGCCACGTCGTGGCGATAGCGCGTGGCGAGGGAGCGATCGGCGTTGCGCCACATCAGCGCGAGCAGGTCCTCGCTCCAGACCTCTTCGATCTTCTCGTCGAGCTCCGCATCGCTCTCCAGCAGTTGGGCGAACGAGCCGAGGCGGCGCTGGTCGCGCTTGTTCGCGCGGCCGATCGCGGCGCGAATCAACTGCAGGCCGATCGTCAGCTGCACATCGAGATCGCTCTGCTTCGCCTCCACCCGCTTGCGCAGGTCGCGGTGCCAGGTGAGGAAGTGATCGATCCAGCCTTCGATGGTGAAGAGGTGGAAGCCGAGCTTTTCGACCGTGATCTCGCATTGCCAGCGGTCGTTGACCAGGGGGCGCATCGGCACTTCGCGCCACTTCCGTTCCGATTGATGGCGATGCAGCGCGACCGCGCCGATCAGGTCGTGGCCGTCGGCGAAGACGTCCGCCTCGATGAGGACGTGCTCTCCCTCGACCCGCTTCGCAGGAAAGCGGCCATCGTCGACCTCCGGAGATACGCCTTCGATGATGACGCGCTTTCGACCGTCAAACGACTCCATTGCCCGGGGATGGCGGTGCGAGTCCTGTGCCGTCGCCTGAGAGGAGTGCGGACGTCTCGTCCGCACGGCCGCGCATGAGCGGACGAGACGTCCGCTCCCCTCCTGGTCTACATGAGGCGCTTCAGGAACGGACGGACGAACACCCCGAGGACGCTGCCGGCGGGGCCGCGCTTGAAGGCGGAGAGACGCAGCAGCTGCTCGATCACGAGCAGCGCCGCGCAGATGAGCGAGAGGAACGCGCCGACACCGGGATGTGTACCGAGGGTGCGAAGCGAACTGAAAACGCCCAACGCGGAAAAGACGAGGAAGACCGACGCCACGAATGTCGAGTGACGGCGGTAGTCGTAGTCGAAGCGCTCGGCGAACTGCGCCTGCTCGGCGGGCGGGAGCAGCGTGACGAGCGGCTCGCGCACGTGGAAGGCGTCGCGCAGCTGCGTGTCGGCCGCCTCTTCGCGAACGTAGACGGAGTGCCCTTTGCTCTGCTGCAGCGGCGACGTCATCCCCCGTTTCCATCCCGCGGCGTACGCCATGCTGTAGACGAGCACGCCGATGAGCGATCCCATCGGACGGTTCTGCGACCAGGCGAGATGCGCGCGGATGATCGTCTCGCCGACGAGGAACATGGTGAGGATGACCTGCCACGGCTCGAGCGCCCTGTCGTTCATCACCTGCTGCGCCATCGCGTAGAACAGCGCGACGATGACGGCGAACATCGACACCGCGGAGAGCAGCGTCATGCGGGACGCGAACATGCCGAGCTCCCCCGCCAGTTCCTCCTGCACGAGGGCGGGAAGATGTCCGGCCAGGAAGCCGACGAGCGTCGTCGCCTTCCGCTTCTGCTCGCGCCTGATGCGCGCCCGATGCTCGGCCACGCGATGCGCCTCGCTCTCTTCGTCGTAGCGGTCGGTGACGCGCATGGCGTGCTCTTCGCGCCACGGCTCGAGCACGTAACGGACCCCTTCGCCGTGCAACTGCAGGTCGGCGGAGACGACCTCGTAGATGTCGTCCTCCCAGAAGATCGCCGTGCCGGGATGCTCGGACGAGGTGTGCGTCTTCACCACCCGCGCCTGCCAGTTTTTCGGATAAGGCGAGAAGAGGATCACCCGCCCGCCGGCGACGGCGCGCACGCGATCGGAGCCGTGGGGCTGCATGAGGACATTGTAGGTAGTTGGCAGTTGGTAGTTGGCAGTTGGTAGTTGGCAGTTGGTAGTTGGCCGTTGGTAGTTGGCAGTTGGTAGTTGGCCGTTGGCCGTTGGCAGGAGGACGGGCTTCTGCCAACGGTCAACTGTCAACTGCCAACTGCCCAGCGCACGTCCGCACCACCCGCGTCAGATCATCGAGGTCGAACGGCTTCGGCAGGACGCCGAACGGCGTGCCTCGCATCCGCTCGCGGATCACGGCGGGCGAGGCGGCGCTGGTGACGATGATGCGGCGGAGGCGGGTCGGATCGTTGACGGCGAGGGTCTCGAGCAGGACGAAGCCGTCGAGGTTCGGCATCATCAGGTCGAGGATGATCGCCGCGTACTCCATCACGCCGAGCTTGAGGACCGCCTCGAGGCCGTCGGACGCGACCTCGACGCGGTAACCCTCACGCTCGAGCACCATCTTCACCAGGCGGCGGATCGCGGCGTCATCCTCGACCACGAGAACGGAGGAGTCCACGGGATCAGCAAAAACTGATCCTATGCCTCCGGCTTGCGCGCCCGCACAAACGCGCTCATGAACGCGCCGTCGGCGATCTCATGAATGCGCGTCGGCTCGATGTCGATTGATTCGAAGCCGGCGTCCGCGAGCAGCGAGCGGTACTCCGATTCGTGCAGCGCGCCGGCGATGCAGCCGACCCAGAGCCCGGCGTCGGCGGCGATGGCCGGATCGATCTCTTTCCGCCGCACGATGTCGGACACGGCGAACCTCCCTCCCGGCTTGAGCACGCGGAAGGCCTCGGCCAGCACGCGGCCTTTGTCGGCCGAGAGGTTGATCACGCAGTTGGAGATCACCACGTCGACCGAGGCGCCGGGGAGCGGGATCTCCTCGATCTCGCCGCGCAGGAACTCGACGTTCTCCACGCCCGCCTGGCGCTGGTTCTCGCGGGCCAGCGCCAGCATCTCGTCGGTCATGTCGAGGCCGTACGCCTTGCCGGTGGGACCGACGCGGCGGGCGGAGAGGAGGACGTCGATGCCGCCGCCGGAGCCGAGGTCGAGGACGACTTCGCCTTCCGCCAGCGGAGCGAGCATGGTCGGGTTGCCGCACCCGAGCGAGGCCTTGATCGCATCCTCGGGGAGACCGACGGTCTGCGCCACGTCGTACAGATTGGAGCTCACCGGATCGCAGCAGCTGGTCCTGCCCGAGGTGACCCGCCGTGCCGCTTCGCCGTAATGAGCCTTCACGTTTTCTTTCACATCGATTGCGTTCATTTGATTCACTCCTGACATATTCGTCAGCGCGAATGTATGTCCGGGACACACATCTGTCAAGGCGAATGTTTTGTTCAACTCAACGCTTCACGACAGGAATGAACCCGTTCAGGATCCAGAGCGGACCGACGAGGAGGTGGACGAAGTTGCGGAAGAAGGCGGGATTCTTGTGCTCGTACACCTTGTGTCCGATGAATTGAAAGATCCAGCCGAGGACGAAGAGCGCGACGTTCGCCCACATCGGGATCAGCAGCCCGAGGAAGTAGAAACCGACGGAGACGACGAGCATCAGCGCGCCGAGACGCCACTCGACCGCCAGGTAGTAGATCTCGGCGAGCGCGATCAGGATCATCGCCGCGTCGATCGGCCCGAGGTGTACGCGCGCCAGCATGCCGAAGAGGCCGAGCATGATCATCGGGATGCCGAAGCGGTGGAAGAGCTTGTTGCCGGCGGTCTGATGGAAGGCGGAGTAGTCCGAGAAGAGAGCGTCGATCGACTGCATCGAGAAAGTTTATCCTTTCCCCGTGAACGCCCTTCCCCTCATCCTCTTCTTCCTCGCCGTCATCGCCATCGCCTACCGCTATTACTCCGCGTTCCTGGCGGCGAACGTGATGGTCCTGGACGACGCGCGGGTGACGGCGGCGCACCGGTTCGAGGACGGCCAGAACTACGTGCCGACGAACCGCTGGGTGTTGTTCGGGCACCACTTCGCGGCCATCTCCGGAGCGGGACCGCTGATCGGGCCGGTGCTGGCGGCACAGTTTGGATACCTGCCGGGACTGCTCTGGCTGGCGTTCGGCGTCGTGCTCGCCGGCGCGACGCACGACTTCGTCATCCTCGCCTCCAGCGTCCGCCGCAACGGCCGTTCGCTGGCGGAGATCGCGCGCTCGGAGATCTCACCGCTGGCCGGCTTCATGGCCATGCTGGCCATCCTCTTCATCGTCATCATCGCCCTCGCCGGCCTCGGCATCGCGGTGGTGAACGCGCTGGCCGACTCTCCGTGGGGCGCGTTCACCATCTTCATGACCATCCCCATCGCGCTCGTGGTCGGGCTCTATCTGCACAGATCGAAAGCGCCGAACGCGATCCGCACCGGCTCGATCGCCGGCGCGCTGGCGGTGCTCGCCGCGGTCATCATCGGACGCTGGATCCCCGGTTCGCCGCTGGAAGCGATCTTCACGCTGACCAAGCCGCAGATCACCTACGCCATCGCCGCCTACGGCTTCATCGCCTCGGTGCTGCCGGTCTGGATGCTGCTCTGTCCGCGCGACTACCTCTCGTCGTACATGAAGCTCGGCACGATCGCCGCGCTGGTCATCGGCACGATCGTCGTCGCGCCGCACATCTACGCGCCGGCCATCTCGCAGTACGCGCACGGCGGCGGCCCGATCATCCCCGGCAAGCTCTATCCGTTCGTCTTCATCACCATCGCCTGCGGCGCGATCTCCGGATTCCATGCATTGGTCGGATCGGGAACGACGCCGAAGATGATCGACCGCGAATCGGACACGCGGATGATCGGCTACGGCGCGATGCTCTGCGAAGGGCTGGTCGGATGCGTGGCGCTGATCGCCGTCTGCGCGCTGCACCCCGGCGATTACTACGCGATCAACGTCCCGGCCGCGGCGTTCGCAAAACTCGGACTCTCAACGGTCAACCTGGCGGAGTTCTCGCGGCAGGTCGGCGAGACGCTGGTCGGGAGGACGGGCGGCGCGGTCTCGCTGGCGGTCGGCTTCGCGCAGATCTTCTCCGGCATCCCGTTCCTCCGGCACCTGATGTCGTACTGGTACCACTTCGCCATCATGTTCGAGGCGCTGTTCATCCTGACCACCATCGACACCGGCACGCGCGTGGCGCGCTTCCTGGTGCAGGAGTTCATCGGCCGCGCCTGGACGCCGTTCGCGAACACGAGCTGGCTGCCCGGCACGCTGATCTCGACCGGCCTCGTCGTCGCAGGGTGGTCGTACTTCATCCTCACCGGATCGATCTCCCAGATCTGGCCGATGTTCGGCATCGCCAACCAGCTCCTCGCGGCTGTCGCGCTCTGCGTCGGCACGAGCGTGATCATCAACGCGGGCCGCGTGCGCTACGCCTGGACGACGATGTTCCCGCTCGCCTTCGTGGCGTCGACCACGCTCTACGCCGGCTACCTCTCTATCGTCGACAACTTCCTCCCGCTGACGAAGAACCCGGCGAAAGCCTTCGCCGGCTACCTCGACGCCGCGCTGACCGCGATCCTGATGCTCTGCGTGATCGTGATCCTCATCGCGTCGGCGCGCGCCTGGATGCGAGCGATCCGCGGCGAGCAGGTGTCGATGGTGCCGCTGCCGGCGGGGCCGGATCATCGGCATGTGCCGGGCAGCGGGTGCTGTTGATTTGAAGTTGCTGGTTGCTGGTTTCTGGTTGCTGGTTGCCAGTTACCGGTTGCCAAAAGAAACCGGCCAGCCGGCAACCGGCAACCGGCAACCGGCAACCCACTCTGACCCACAACGCGGGTCAATCGCTGATCGCCGGCCCATCGACAGACCCACCACTCGCCCCTAACTCATTGATTCCACGTCCACAAGATGCGGCACCGCGATTGCGCTACGCGCGCGCAAGGAGAATCTCTGCATGCGGTTTCGCGCCCTTGTCGTCGTTGCGGTTTTCGGTATTTCCTGCAGTCAGCTTCCCCATCCCGGATTCGAGCGTCGTGAATGGCGCGACGCCAGTCGCAAATCAACGGAAGAGCGCCATCGCGCGAAGGTCGGCAACGCCGGCGATGAAACTCACGAAGTGCTCAATGCCGCCGAGCAGTTCGCGCAGGCCCGCACGGCCCCCGGCCTCGTGCAGCCCGGCGCGTATTCGGCCGCTTTCGCCTCCCTTCAGGGGCTCCCGACATACGGAAAAGAGGCGTGGAAGGAAGTCACGACCCGTCCGTACAACTCCGATGATCCGCGCTACCGCGATCCGTTCGCCTCGAACTCGAGCGGCGGCGCGGGCAACGTCGCCGGCCGCATCACCGGCCTGGCCGTAGATGGCGATTACCTCTACGCCGGCGGCGCCGATGGCGGCGTGTTCCTCTCCTCCGACCTCGGCGCGACCTGGTCTCCGCTCACTGACGGCCTGCCGACACTCTCCGTCGGCGACGTCGAGCTCGCGCCCGACGGCGCGCTCTGGCTGGCCACCGGCGAAGGGAACACCGGCGCCACCTCGTACGTCGGCTCCGGCGTCTACCGCCTGACCAATCCGCGCAGCGGCGTCTTCACGACGAGCACGCGCGTCGGCGGGACGGAGCTGGAGAGCACGTTCATCAATCAGATCAAGTTCGATCGCGTCGGCAACATCTACGCCGCCACGTCGCGCGGCGTGTGGAAGCATTCATCGACGACGGCAAGCGGCGCGTGGACGCGCGTGCTCCTGCCTGTGCCGGGATCGACGAGCCCTTACGACAACATCTGCAACGACGTGGCGATCGCGCCGCTCTCGAACGGCACGCGCGTCATCGCCAACTGCGCCTGGCGCGGCGGCGCGGCGTACAACGGCTTCTACTTCTCGTACGACGGCGGCAACACGTTCGCCAAGGCGAATCCGACCGGCGCGCTCAATCCGCAGGACATCGGCAACACCGAGTTCGCCTACTCCGCCGACGGCTCGCATCTCTACGCCGTCGTCGAGTCGATCACGAAGTACACGAACAACAACAACACGGTCCTCTCCGGCGTCTACGACTCGCCGGGCGGCGACATCAGCGGCCCGTGGAACAAAATCGCCACGTCGGACAAGCTCGGCGGGCAGGATTCGGCGTTGAAAGGCGCGTCCGGCCGCGGCTACAGCCCCGGCGTGCAGGCCTGGTACAACAACTTCGTCCTCGTCGATCCCGCGGACTCGAAGCACGTCTTCGTCGGACTGGAAGAGGTCTACGAGACGCGCGACGCCGGCAGCAGCTGGATCACCGCCGCGCCCTACTGGAACTTCGACTTCCCCTGCTGGTCGTTCTTCGACGCGCAGAACACCTGCCCGCCGGCGCCGCACTCGGATCAACACTCCGTCGCCATCTCGAACGGAAAGGTCTACATCGGCAACGACGGCGGCGTGTACACGCGCAACCTCGACGGCAGCGGCCAGTGGAAAAGCCTCAACGCAAATCTCCGCACGCTGCAGTACTACGCGGTCGGCGCCGGCAAGGTGGCGAACGGCGTGGCCATCAGCGGCGGCCTGCAGGACAACGGCGGCTCGCTGCTCCTTCCTGAAGACGCGACCGGCTCGATGGGCTCACCGTTCGGCGGCGACGGCGGCGATGTGCTGGTCGATCCCGACGACGGCTGCAAGATCATGGGCGAGTACGTCTTCCTCGACCTCGAGGTGACGACAAACTGCGGTCGCTCCGACGGCACAACGCACGCGATCATCGACGTCGCGCCGGGCGACCCGAATCCGCGCTTCATCGCGCCGTTCCGCGCCGACGGCGTGAACAAGAATCATTGGGTCGCCGGCGGCCAGTACATCTGGACGTTCGATCGCGGCTTCGCCATTCAGCGCGGCACCGACTGGCACAACGCGTTCGATCAGGGCGCGGGCCACTCGACGACGACGATCTCCAGCCGCAACGACGTCGTCTGGACCGCGTGGTGCGGCCCCTGCAACAACCAGGGCTTCGCCCGCGGCATCTCCACGAATGCCGGCGGCGTGTGGCGGCAGCTGGCGCTGCCGTCCGATTTCCCGAACCGCTACATCTCCGGCATCGCCGTCAGCCCCGCCGACGCGTCCGGCCGCACGGCCTACGTCGGGTTCAACGGCTTCTCCCGCACCTGGACGGAAGGTCCCGGCGCGGGCATCGGCCACATCTGGAAGACCACCGATGCCGGCGCGACGTGGTCGAACATCAGCGGCAACTTCCCCGACGTCCCGGTGAACGACATCGTCATCCGCAACGGCAAGCTGATCGTCGCCACCGACCTCGCCACACTGGTCTCCACCGACGACGGCGCCCACTGGTCGCGCCTCGGCACGGCCCTGCCGTTGACGACGGTCATGGACGTCCACCTCGGTCCCGACGGCAAACTCTACGCCGCGACGCACGGCCGGGGAATCTGGTCGATCACGGCTCCGTAGCAACAACCCCCACCTTCTCCCCCGCGCGGCGGGGGAGAAGGATGATCCCCACAAAGAACACGACACATCCGAACACCGCGGGCCCGAGGTGGCTCACGTTCGTGTAGCCGATCACGGGATGGATCAGGATCGCGGTGGTGAAGCCCGCGATGCCGGCGAGGAGCAGCGCCTGGCGCAGGCTCTTCGACGGCAGACCGAACGCGGTGCAGAACAGCATGGCGATGCCGCACGAGAAGAGCGCACCGCCGAAACCGGCGCGGTCGTGCGCGATGAGCGGCACGAGGTGCACGTTGATCGCGCGGATGCGCTCGGCGCTGATGCCCATGTAATCGAGGTCCTGCGGGACGAAGACGCGCGTCATACCGACGGCCATGATGGTCAGGCCGGCCATGGAGATGCCGAACGTCGACAGGACGAGCAGCAGTTGTCCGATGCCGCGGATCTGCGGGCGCGTGACGCGATCGCCGCGCAGCGTGCGCGTCCGCCAGAGGCCGGCGATGAAGAGCGGCAGCAGCACGAGCGTCGACGCGCCGTGCCAGGTGTCGAGATAGCCGTAGCCGAGGTAGGCGAGGAAACTGAGGAAGCCGCAGCCTCCGCTGACCACGAACGCCCACCACGCCCACGTCCGGCGCTCGCGCAGCGGAAACTCCGAGAGCCAGAGATACATGATCCCGGTGGCGATCATTACGCCGCCGAACGAGACGCGGTCATGCACCATGAAGTGGAGGATGCGGCAGCCCTGCATGTTGCAGAGCTGGTCCGCCGACATGCCGAGAAAGGCGACGTCCTGCGGAAGAAACCCGCCGCTCGCCGCCTGGAAGATCGCGAACCCGCCGCAGCCGATCAGCGTGAGGGCCACGAGGTTCAGCAGCGAGCGTCCGTCGCCGATGAGGGTTTCGAGGAAGCCGGGATCGTCGTGCATGGTAGAAAACATTCTACGGAGTGCGGCGGCTTGCCGCTGCCGCGACCGCAAAGAGGGGAGCGGACGTCTCGTCCGCTCATGTCCGTGCGGACGAGACGTCCGCACCCCTCACGCCGCGGCAGCAAGCTGCCGCAATCCAGGGCTGCGGCAAGCCGCAGCAGTCCGTCAGAAGAGAAACCGCACAGCTCGTACGCCGTGGCTCTCGAAAAATGGATCGAGCCTCCGCGCCAGCTCCGGCCAGCGCTGATGCGGGACCTGCGGGAAGAGGTGATGCTCGAGGTGGTAGAGATGCTCGAACGCCACGAGCGAGAACATCCGCCCGCGGAAGAGGCGCGTTTGCGACAGCTCGTCGGCGCCGTGCGGATCGTGAACCAGGTACGACGTGATGAACGGGAAGATCCAGCTTCCGGCGATCACCAGCAGCGCGTAGACGCCGAGCGCCGGAACCCGGATCGCCGCGGCCAGCATGACGAGGATCGCCGCCGCCTCGAAGAGCGCCCACGGCCGGTGCGGACCGCGATGGCGCAACGCCGCGGCCCAGAGTCGCGGCTGCAGCGTGACGCCGTCGAGCAGGGCGCGCCACCATGGCATCGCGGCGGCCGCCCCTTCGATGTCGTCGTCCGACGGGAACCGCGCGTGATGATGCAGATGCGTCCAGCGATAGGCGTGACCGCTGCGGAACGCCAGCAGTTCGATCGCCGCGAGCAGCGGCTCGTTGATCCATGAGGGGAGATCGAGATTGCGGTGCACGAGGTCGTGCGACACCGAGCCGTAGGTGATGAAGCTCAGCACCATCGTGCAGAGGATCGCCGGGATCCACCAGCCGCGCGCCGCAAAGACGAAAAAGAGAGCGGTGACGAGGAACGGGAAAGCCAGACAGATCGCTTTCCGCGCGCGACTCACGCGCAGCAGATCGCGGCCGAGCTCATCGAGCGAAGGCACGCCGTGCGGCATGCCTTCACTTTACTCTTCCCGGTTCCGCTTCTCCTGATTCCGCAACGCCTCTTCCACCGTGCGCTCGTCCCCTTCCGCCTGCCCCGGTGTGCGGCGGGGCATGGAGCGGCGGTCCGGCTGAGCCTGGCGCCCTTCGCGGGGCTGATCTGTCGGTTCGACGCGAGACATGACCAGAAGAGCCGCAAAGACGATGCCGGGACAGCTCTTGAGCTCTTAAGCTTTTGAGCTCTTGAGCATTCGTTCCGCGGTTTCCTCAACAGCTCAAGAGCTCGACAGCTCAAGAGCTCGGCGCCGGAATACTTGACACGCCCTCACGTTATGCATAAAAATTCGAGCCGATGAATATTCATGCACCAGGTGAGGCCGTAAGGCGGCGGGAAGAGATCCTCCGGATCGTCCGGGAGACCTCCGTCGCCTCGCAGGACGAGCTCCTCGGGCTCCTCCGCAAGCGCGGCTTCAAAGTCACCCAGCCCACCCTCTCCCGCGACGTGCGCGAGCTCGGGCTGGCCAAGACTCCGGCGGGCTACGTGGTGCCTGAAGAAATCTCGCCGCTCCCCGCGCCCGTCGCGTTCATTCCGCGCGACCGGCGGGAAGCAAAACTCGATCACCTGATCGCCAGCTCCGTCGTCTCGGCGCAGATCGCCGGCAACCTGGTCGTCATCCGGACCCCGGTCGCCGCCGCCCAGCCCGTGGCCAGCGCGCTCGACGGCGCGCAACTCGACGGAGTCCTCGGCACCATCGGCGGCGACGACACGATCTTCGTCGCCTGCGCCACACCTGCGGACGCCGCTGCGTTAGCGCGGCATGTCCAACAGATCGCCGGCCTCTCGCCGGAACGACCGCGACGACAGACGCGCGTTTGATACGCCGCCTTCGTCCGCCGCAGTCACCCGATAGAGGAAATTACGAACATGACCAGTGTTGATCTCGCTCAGTTGCCAGTTGCCAGTGACCAGTTGCCCGGGGAACCGGCAACCGGCAACCGGCAACTCGTCAAAGCCGCCGTCGCCGGCGCGACCGGGTACGCCGGCGCCGAGCTCTCCACGATCCTCAAGCGGCACCCGCACGCCGAGCTGGTCGCCGAGTTCTCCTCGGAGAGCTTCTCCCTCGACGCGCTGAAGGCGTCCAACGCCGAGGTTGTGTTCCTCGCCACGCCGAACGAAGTGTCCGCCGAGGTCGCGCCGAAAGTGCTCGACCTGGGGATGAAGGTCGTCGACCTGTCAGGCGCGTTCCGGCTGCGGCAGGCAGGGCTCTACCCGAAGTGGTACGGCTTCGACCACACGCGGCCCGAGCTGCTCGACGAAGCGGCGTACGGCCTCACCGAGTGGTGCAACGGTGAGCTGAAAAAAGCGCGGCTCGTCGCCAATCCCGGCTGCTATCCGACCTCCATCCTGCTCGCCCTCCGGCCGCTCGCGTATCTCATCGATCGCGAACAGCCTCTCATCATCGACGCCAAGAGCGGCGTGAGCGGCGCGGGCAAGAAGTCCGACCTCGCCTATTCGTTCACGGAGCTCTTCGGCAACTTCAAGGCGTACGGCGTCGGCAGCCACCGCCACGAGCCGGAGATCCGCCAGGGCCTGCACCTCGGTGACAAGGCGACGCTCGTCTTCGTGGCGCACCTTCTGCCGTGCGTGCGGGGAATCCTCTCCACGATGCACGTCGGCTTCACGCACGCCGTCTCCGACGAAGACATCGCCCACCTCTACGAGAAGACGTACGCGAACGCGCCGTTCGTGAAGATCCTGAAGCCGGGGCAGCTGCCCGAGCTGAAGGACGTCGTCAACACGCCGCGCGCCGACATCGGCTGGAAGCTGATGCAGGGCGGGCGGCGGGCGGTGATCGTCTCGGTCATCGACAACCTGCTCAAGGGCGCGGCCTCGCAGGCGGTGCAGAACTTCAACCGGATGTACGGCTTTCCGGAGACGGAGGGCTTGCAGTGAAAGTGATCAAGCTCGGAGGGTCGCTGCTGGACGACGCACAGACAAGAGTGTCTGTGTTACACGACGTCGTCGCGTCGTGGAACAGCGGGCACGACGTCGTGTTGGTGCATGGCGGCGGCAAGCACATCGACGCGATGATGGCGAAGCTCGGCCTGCCGAAGCGGACGCACGCCGGCCTGCGCATCACCGACGACGCCACGCTCGACGTGGTGGTCGCGGTCCTCGGCGGATTGGTCAACAAGTTGATCGTCGGCGAGCTGACCGCGCTTGGCGTCAAGGCCGCCGGCATCTCCGGCAGCGACGCCGGCACGCTCATCGCCGAGCAGCACCCGCCGATCGACGGCGTCGACCTCGGCCATGTCGGCCGCGTCGTGTCATCGAACCCGACGCTGGTGAAGTCGATGCTGAACTACGGGATCCTCCCGGTCGTCTCGTCGATCGCCATGTCGACGGAAGGAAAACTCTTCAACGTCAACGCCGACAGCGCGGCCTCGGCCCTCGCCACGGCGCTGAAAGCGACGTCGCTGCAGTTCATCACCGACGTCGCGGGATTGATGGACAGCGAAGGCAACGTCGTCGACGCGCTCGACGCGAACGACGCGCATGCGCTCGTCGCGGAGGGGGCGGTGAAGGGCGGGATGTTGCCGAAGCTGACGGCGGCTCTCGGTGCGATGAGCGCCGGGGTCGGGAAAGTGACGATTGGAATCACGGAGTGCACCCATGCTTCTTCATGACGAATCCCCCGCCGCGGTCGAAGCGCGGGAAAAGAATTTCATCCTCGGCACGTACAACCGGACGCCGTTCCATCCGCGCAGCGGGAAAGGGGCGCAGCTCTTCGACGCCGAAGGGCGCGCGTACTGGGACCTGCTCGGCGGGATCGCCGTCAACGTCCTCGGGCACAAGCATCCGAAGCTGGTGAAGGCGCTGCGCGAGGAATCGGACTCGCTGCTGCACGTCTCGAATCTCTTCTACCACCCGGCGCAGGGAATCCTCGGCGAGCGGCTGGTGCGGGAGTCGGGACTGCGGCGGGCGTTCTTCTGCAACAGCGGCACGGAGGCCAACGAGGCGGCGCTGAAATTCGCGCGGCTGGCGAATCCGGGACGGAGCGGCATCGTGGCGCTCGAGGAGAGCTTCCACGGCCGGACCCTCGGCTCGCTCTCCATGACCGGACACGAGGCCTATCGCACGCCGTTCGCGCCGCTCGTTCCGGGCGTCACCTTCGTCCCGCCGAACGACATCGCCGCGCTCGAAGCGGCGGTGACGAATGAAGTCTGCGCGATTTTCCTCGAGCCGGTCATGGGCGAGGGCGGCATCATCCCGCTCACCGATGAATATTTATTCACGGCCCGCAAGCTGGCAGACAAGACCGGCGCGGTGCTCGTGTTCGACGAGATCCAGTGCGGCCTCGGCCGGACCGGAAAGTTCTTCGCCTTCCAGCACAGCGGCGTCGTCCCCGACATCGTCACCCTGGCCAAGCCGCTCGGCGGCGGCCTGCCGCTCGGTGCCGTCCTCACCGGCGACATCATCGAAGGCCTGGTCAAGCCGGGCCACCACGGCACGACCTTCGGCGGCAATCCGGTGGCGTGCCGCCTCGGCAACACCGTGCTCGACGAGCTGAAGACGGGCGCGCTCGTGCAGCGCGTCGATACCTACGGCGAGTGGTTCCAGCGGCAGCTCAAAGCGCTGCAGGCGAAGACGCCGGCCATCGTCGAGATCCGCGGCATGGGGATGATGTGGGGCATCGAGCTCGATCGTCCCGCCGGTCCCGTGGCCCGCGAGCTCCTCGGCAAAGGCTTCGTCGTCGGCACCGCGCGCGATCGCGTGCTGCGCCTGCTGCCCCCCTACATCGTTCCGAAGAAAGCATTGACCGAATTCATCAGCGCGCTCGAGCAGGTGTGTAGGACAGGCGCCCTCGCCTGTCCGACCGCCGCAGCGACAGGCGAGGGCGCCTGTCCTACACAGAACCACAAGGAGAAAGCAGCGTGAAAAAGATTGCACTCGCCTACTCGGGCGGACTCGATACCTCCGTCATCATCCCCTGGCTCAAAGAGAACTACGGCTGCGACGTCGTCGCCGTGGCGGTCGACGTCGGCCAGGCCGAAGAGACGTACCACCTCGCGGACAAGGCGTATCGCACCGGTGCGTGCGACTTCCACCTCGTCGACGCGAAGGAAGAATTCGCCGCCGACTACCTCTTCCCGGTCCTGAAGGCCGGCGCGATCTACGAGAAGGACTACCTCCTCGGCACGTCGACCGCGCGGCCGCTGATCGCGCGCAAGCAGGTCGAGATCGCGCTCGCCACCGGCTGCGACGCGCTGGCGCACGGCTGCACCGGCAAGGGCAACGACCAGGTCCGCTTCGAGCTCGCCTACCAGGCGCTCGCGCCGGAGCTGGAGATCGTCGCGCCGTGGCGCGAGTGGTCGATCGTTTCGCGTGAAGACGCCATCGACTACGCCTCCGAGCGCGGCATCCCCGTGCCGGTGACGAAGAAGGACCCATACTCGCGCGACCGGAACCTCTGGCATCTCTCGCACGAGGGTGGCCCGCTGGAAGATCCGTCGTTCGAGCCGGAAGCGTCGATGTTCAAGCTGACCGTCGATCCGGTGAACGCGCCGGACGAGCCGGAGAAGATCACCATCACGTTCGAATCGGGCATCCCGGTCGCGGTCAACGGCGAGAAGCTGTCGCCCGCGGCGCTGATCGCCACGCTGAACGAGATCGGCGGCACGCACGGCGTCGGCCGCGTCGACCTGGTGGAGAACCGGCTGATCGGCATCAAGTCGCGCGGCGTGTACGAGACGCCGGGCGGCACGCTGCTCGTCACCGCGCTCAAGGCGCTGGAGTCGATCTGTCTCGACCGCGATTCGTCGCACGAGAAGGAGCGGATCGCCACGCGGTACGCGGAGCTGGTCTACAACGGCCAGTGGTTCTCGCCGCTGCGCGAGGCGTTCGACGCGTTCGTCAATGTGTTGACCGAAGACGTCACCGGCGTCGTCACGCTGAAGCTCTACAAAGGCTCCTGCACGATCGTCGGACGGCAGTCGCCTTACTCGCTCTACCAGCAGAACCTCGCCTCGTTCGACATGACCGGCTACGACGTGAAGGACTCGGCCGGCTTCATCAAGCTCTTCGGCCTGCCGCTCAAGGGCCGGAAGCGGCTCGCGCCGTTCGTGATCAAAGAGGAGGTCGCTCAGTGAAGATGTGGGGCGGCCGTTTCGAGTCGGAGCCGTCGAAGCTGCTCCGCGCGCTGAATGACTCGTTCGCGTTCGATCGCGAGCTCTTCGCCGAAGACGTGCAGGGCTCGATCGCGTGGGCGCGGGCCATCGGCGAGTGCGGCGTGCTGACGGCGTCCGAGGTCGAGACGGTGGTGAATGCTTTGGAGAGTGTAGGACAGGCGCCCCCGCCTGTCCGGACAGGCGAGGGCGCCTGTCCTACACAAGACGATCACGAGGACATCCACTCGTACGTCGAGGCCAAGCTGTTCGAAAAAGTCGGCCCGCTTGCCGGCAAGCTGCACACCGGACGCTCGCGCAACGACCAGGTGGCGACCGACCTGAAGCTCTGGCTGAAGAAAGCCTCGAACGAAGCGGTCGCGCAGGTCGCGGCGCTGCGCGCGACGCTGGAGCGCAAAGCGGTCGCCGAGAGCGACACCACGATGCCAGGCTACACGCACAGCAAGCAGGCGGAGCCGATCACGTTCGCGCTCTGGTGCCGGGCGTACGTCGAGATGCTGACGCGCGATCTCTCGCGCTTTCACGACGCCTCGGCGCGCGGCGATGAGTGTCCGCTCGGATCGGGCGCGCTCGCCGGAACGCCGCTTCCCGTCGATCGCGAAAAGCTGGCGCAGGCCCTCGGGTTCGCGCAGCCGACACGCAATTCGCTCGACGCCGTTTCCGATCGCGACTTCGCCGCCGAGTACCTCTTCGCCGCGACGATGACGCTGTCGCACCTCTCGCATCTCGCCGAGGATTTGATTTTCTACACGACGGACGAAGCGGCGTACGCGGAGCTGCCGGACGCGATGGCCACCGGCTCCTCGCGCATGCCGCAGAAGAAGAACCCCGACGTGCTCGAGCTGGCGCGCGGACACGCCGGTCGCGCCATCGGCGAGCTCACCGGTCTTCTCGCGGTGCTCAAGGGCCTGCCGCTCGCGTACGACAAAGACCTGCAGCTGGACAAGGAACCGCTGTTCCGCATCCGCCACGTGCTCGCGCTCGTGCTGCCGGCGATCGCGGAGCTGATCTCCGGATTGAAAGTCGACCGCGCGCGGATGGCGGAAGCGGCATCGAGCGATCAGCTCGTCGCCACCAGCTACGCCGACAAGCTCGCGGCCACCGGGATTCCGTTCCGCCAGGCGCACGAGATCGTCGGCAACGCGATCCGCAGCGGGACGCTCGACGAGCTCGCCGCGTCGCTCAAAACGAAATGAAACTGCCCAGAGGATTCCTCGCCTCCGGCGTCCGCGCCGGCATTCGCAAGAAGCGTCCCGACCTCGGATTGATCGTCGCCGAGGACGGCGCGAACGCGGCTGCCGTCTTCACGAAGAACCGCTTCCAGGCGGCGCCGGTCGTGCTGTCGAAATCGGCGCTGAAGAAGTCGGGCGGACGCGTGAAGGGCGTCGTGGTCAACGCCGGCTGTGCGAATGCCGTCACCGGCACCGCGGGGACGAACGCGGCAAAGCGCGTGCGGACGCGCGCGGCGGAACTGCTGAAGTGCGGCGAGGAGGAGATCTTTCTCGCCTCCACCGGCGTCATCGGCGTCGTGCTGCCGGACAAGAAAGTGCGCGACACGCTCCCCGACGCGATCACGCGGCTCTCCGCCGGCGGCGGCGACGCCTTTTCGCAGGCGATCCTGACCACCGACGTCGGCCCGAAAGTGGCGCAGGCGACGTACACCATGGGCGGCAAGCGGGGCCGCGTCGTCGGCATCGCCAAAGGCGCGGGGATGATCCATCCGAACATGGCGACGATGCTCGCGTTCGTGATGACCGACGCGAACGTCGCTCCGGCCGCGCTGCAGAAATCATTGAAGGTAGCGGTCGATCAGTCGTTCAACTCCATCTCCGTCGACGGCGACACGTCGACGAACGACACAGTGCTCCTCCTCGCCTCGGGGAAACTCGGCGTAACCGGCGACCCCGCCGATTTTCAGCGCGCGCTCAACGACGTCTGCCGTCAGCTGGCGTGGATGATCGTCCGCGACGGTGAAGGCGCGACGCGCGTGATGGAGCTCGAAGTGCGCGGCGCCCGCAGCGATCGCGACGCGCGCGCCGCGGCGCACGCCGTGGCCACCTCGCCACTGGTGAAGACCGCCCTGCACGGCGGCGACCCGAACTGGGGCCGCATCCTCGCCGCCCTCGGCCGCAGCGGCGCGCGATTCTCCGTGAAGCGCGTCTCGCTCAAGGCCGGACCGGTACAACTCGTCGCCAACGGCGAGCCGGTCGCGTATCGGGAGAAGGATGCCGCGAAGGTTTTCGCCCGCGAGCGCGTGCCGATCGTGCTCGATCTCGGCGGAGGCAACGCGAGCACCGTCGTGCTGGCGAGCGATCTCGGGCACGACTACGTGTCGCTGAATGCCGATTACCGTTCGTAACGCCGTCAGCTAATCCACCACCGCAACCTGATACTGCTCGATCTTCCCATCCGGCATCGTGAACGTCGTCAGTCTCAGCGACCGCTTGGGGAACGCGATGCGATAGCGCCGCAGCGTCATGCCGCCGCGCAGTGACTGCGCGATCTGCGCGAACTCCGTCGGCTTTCCGAGCGGGCCGAGGCTGGCGGCGAAATCCTTCAGCGCCTGGTCGTTGAAGTACGAATTCGCGTTCGCGGTGAAAAGCGCGCGATCAATCTGGCCCTTCTGCAGCGATTCGAAAATCTTCTGCACGAGCGCGAGCGCGTTCACGTCGGTGGTGGCGAAGAGCTGCTTCGCCAGCGCGGTCGCGATCTGCTCCGACGCCCCTGTCGCGTCGAGGTTGACCAGCGCGACGACCGCGGTCCGTTCCTCGGGAAAGATCTGGTTCTGCGCCGTGAACCCCGACACCTCGCCGCCGTGCGAGATCATCCGCCGTCCGTCGACGGTGGCCACGCTCACGCCGAGGCCGTAGTGCGTGCCGACGCCGGAACTGAGCAGCACCTCGGTCTGCATCGCGCGATACGACGCCGGCTGCAGCACGCTCTGGTCGATCACCGAGATGTCCCACAGCGCGAGATCGTGCGCCGTCATGGCCAGCTCGCCGGCGGCAAACATCCAGCCGCGTCCTTCCTTCGGCGCCACGCGCGGGGGGCCGGCGGCGTAGCGGAGGTAGCGCATCGGATCGCCGTCGCCGAGCGGCGCCTCGTCGGTGTTCGACACGCTGGTCATCTTCAGCGGCGTGAAGACCCGCGCGCGGAGAAAGTCGAGCAGCGGCATCCCCGCCACCTTCTCCGCGATCATGCCGGCGATGACGTAGTTCGTGTTGCTGTACTGCCACTTCGTCCCCGGCTCGAAATCGAGCGGGATCTTCGCCCAGCCGGCGAGGATCTCGCCCGGCGTCACCGGCTTCATCATCATCGGCATGACGTAGTCCTGCGGCCAGAAGTCCTGATAGCCGGAGGTCATCGACAGCAACTGCCGGATCGTGACGTCCTTCGCCCGCGTGAGGTCGGGCAGCCAGCGCACCACCTTGTCGTCGAGCGACAGCTTCCCTTCCTCGGCCAGCAGCAGCAGCGCCGCCGCGGTGAACTGCTTGCTGATCGAGCCGATGCTGTAACGCATCTGCGGCGTCGCCGCCAGCGGCGGATCGAGCCTCGCCTGCCCGTAGGCGTGCTCGTAGACGATCCTGCCGTCGCGGACGATGGCCACCGAGGCGCTCGGCGCGCCCGACTTCGCGAGGAGGTCGGTGACGGTCTTGTCGAAGTCCTGGGCGGTGAGCGGGAGGGCGAGGAGGAGAAGGAGAAGCAGCTTGCGCATAAGGGGATTCTATTCAATCCGCCCGCGCAACTTCTTCGTCTCGGCGCGCTGCTTCTTTTCGCGGATGCGCCGCTCCTTCGACGCTTTCGACGCGCGTGTCTTCTTCCGCGGCCGCTGCTCCTCGATCGCGTCGCGCAGCAGCTCTTCCATCCGCGCCAGGGCGCGATCGCGATTGGCGAGCTGGCTGCGCTCCGCCTGCGACGTCACGCGGAGCACGCCTTCTTTGTTGACGCGGCCGGCGAGGCGCGTGCGGACCAACGCCTTCTGCTCGTCGGAAAGCGGAAGCGCGTCGACGTCGACCTCGATCGTCACGCGCGACTCGACCTTGTTGACGTTCTGCCCGCCCGGACCGCCGCTGCGCGACGTCGAGGCGCGCAGCAGCGGAGCGGGGACGATGATTCCGTTACCGAGATCGAGGTCGCGCATCGAAGCGCGATGCTACTTTGTTTTCGGAGCGGCCAGGGCCTTCGCCACGTTCGCCTCGCCCGCTTTCTTGCAGTCCTGTTTCGGTTGCGCGCGGCCGAGCATGAAACTGAAATCGGCGTCCTCGCACGCGGCGCCTTTCGATCCCGTATGGCAGCCGAGACACGAGCCGACGCCGAACTTCGCGGTCAGCGGCGCGGCGTTCTGCAGGTACGTTTCGGCCGCCGTGTTCTGCAGATACGGAGGCGCGGGAACGACGCCGTTCGCCGTCTTTCCCTGACGCAGCGCCTGGCCGCCGTTCGCCACGCCCGGACCGAAGCTCTGAGGCGACGCGGAGTGCGCCGCTTTCCGGGCCAGGGTCAGCACCGCTTCCCACTGGCTGCCGATCAGCATGTAGCTCGCGTAGGGCTGCGGCACGACCTTCCGCCAGGCGTCGTTCAACGCCTGCGTCGCGCCGGGTGCGTTCCAGATCGACGAGCAGCGGACCACCTGCGTCCCGTACTTGCCGCCGGTCAGATACTTGCTCGCGTACGGCTGCGTCGGGGAGAAAACCCACGGCGTGCCGGGCTGCACGGGAGGGGCGTTGATCGGGCAGGTCGTGCAGGCGGGGTTGTAGAACGACATCACGTTCGCGCTCGTCGGAGGCTTGCACGGACCACTCGGCGTTTTCGACGTGGCGTCGACCGGCGTGGAGCTGAGCGGCGCGTTGTTCACGTGCTCGAACGTCGACCAGATCCAATCGCGCTGGCTTGTTCCCTTGTGCAGGATGTGGATGCCGACGAGGCCCATCGGCAGCGGCTTCGTGCAGAAGTCCTTGCCGGTGGAACTGTGCGCGGCCGGAACGTAGATGCGCATCGGCATCCGGATGTAGGTCGCCTGGTTGTCCATCGCGGTCAGGACCTTCCACGCCGTCTTCAGCTCGATCGCTCCTTCGGCGCCGCCGGCCTTCCCCGGCGGAAAGGAGATCGCGGCACCCTTCTGACCGTTCGAGTTGTAGTACTTGTTCTGCACGGCGATGTACTGAAACTCGTCGTTGTTCATCATCACGTCGAACACGACGAAGTTGCCGGCGCTGTCGACGAGCGGGACGTTCACCGCGGCCTCGTCGAACGACGACACGACGTTGTTCTGATCGTTGATCTTCGCCGACATGCCGACGAAGCGTTCTCCGGCCCGCAGGCCCGCCTGCACGCACGCGGCGGGGGGCGGCGGGTAGCTCTTGCTCGGATAGTTCAGATCGGGCACCGCGCCATTGGGCAGGAAGACTTCATCCGCGTCCTTGTAGTAGCTCCAGACGCGGCGGATCGACATGTCGCCGGTGAGCGGCGCCGTCAGGTTCGGCGTGCCATTCGCATTTGCCGGCCAGTTGAGCGCCACGAACGACTGCCAGGAGAAATTGTCGAAGTCGTCCTGCGTGCCGGGGCTCATCAGCTCACTGCCGTAACCGAAGAACTCCGTGACGTCGTGCGGCATCCGGCCGCACGGCTTGTTCGTCTTGTCGACGCAGAAGACAGGTCCGAGGACACCGACTTTCTTTTGCGGGGCGGCGGCGATCAGCAGAAGGACACCGAGGGCGATGAAGACGCGTTTCATGATCTCCTCCTTCCTCCGATGGTAAGGTAGGCGAAACCATGAGCGACGAGAAAAGCGGACGCTTCGACATCCTCTCCAGCAGCGAGAGCGGTCTGAGCTACGTGCGCGAAAAGCGCGGCGGATTGATGCGCGTGCTCACCGAGAGCGAGCTGCAGGACTTCAACGATCCTCCGCCCTGTCCGCAGTGCGCGGAGCAGTTCGGCTGCGAGCACATCAACTGCGCCGGTGAGCCGCTGCTGAGCGAGAGCGAGCTGGAAGCGGACGTGCCGGCGGAGTGGATGCCGTTCGCCAAGGAGAACGGCGTGAGCCGCGGCGATCTGGAGCGGCTGCGCGTGATCGAGCGGGGCGAGGAAGGCTTTCGCGTCGCGCCGGGAGCGAACACCGACATCCGCATTCTGGAGATCGTGCTGCTGTTGAACGAGTCCTGAGCGCTGAGTCCTCAGTCCTGACGAGAAACGCCCAGCACGCAGCACTCAGCACGCAGCACTCGTCAGGATAGAATCCGCCGCGCAATGAAGCTCGACAAGAAATCTCTCACCGACTTCGCGCGCAATGAGCGCGAGCGATACGAATCGACGCTGCGGCAATTCGTCGAGATCCCCACTGTCTCTTCCGAGCCCGACCGCGCGGCCGACATCCGGCGCATGGCGGAGACGGCGGCGCAGCTGGTCCGCGATCACGGCGGGCAGGCCGACGTGCTGGAGACGGACGGCAATCCGCTGGTGCACGGACGCTTCGACGTCGACGCGAACGCGCCGACCGTCACCGTCTACAACCACCTCGACGTGCAGCCGGCGTCGCGTGAAACGGAGCCGTGGAACAGCGATCCGTTCGTCTTCACGCGCCAGGGCGACCGCTACTTCGGCCGCGGCACGACCGACGACAAAGGCCCGGCGCTCTCCGCGCTCTGGGGCATCCGCGCCGCGCGCGAGGCGGGCGTCCGCGCCAACCTCCACGTGCTGTGGGAGCTGGAGGAGGAGATCGGCTCGCCGAACTTCGAAGGCGGCGTGAAAAAGTACGCCGAGCAGCTGAAGACGAATCACGTCATCGTCAGCGACACGATCTGGGTGTCCCGCCAGCGTCCCGCCTGTCCGGCGGGACTGCGCGGACTGCAGGGATTCGAGCTGGTGCTCGAGACCGGCCAGACCGATCAGCACTCCGGCACCACCGGCGGCGCGGCGCGCAATCCGCTCGGCGAGCTGATGAAGCTCGTCACACAAATGCACGACGCCACGACCGGCCGGGTGAAGATCAAGGGCTTCTACGACGACGTCGTGCCGCCGTCGAAGCGCGAGCTGCAGGAGTTCCGCGACTCCGGCTTCTCCATCAAGGCGTTCAAGAAGGACCACCTCTACAAATCGATCCGCACCGAGGATCCGCTGGAAGTGATGAAGCGGATCTGGGCCATGCCGACGTTCGAGATCCATGGCGTGACCGGCGGCTACACGGGGCCGGGCATCAAGACCGTGATCCCGCCACGCGCGTCGGTGAAGATCTCCTGCCGCCTCGTGGCCAATCAGGACCCGAAGAAGATCCTCAAGCTGGTGAAGCAGTTCGTGAAGGAGCACAACCCCGACGTGAAGATCGAGGCGGAGGCGGCGATGTATCCGTACAAGGCGCCGACCGAAGGGGCGTTGCCGGATGCCGTGCGCCAGGCGATGAAGTTCGCCTTCGGCCGCGAGCCGGTGTTCGTCCGCGAAGGGGGCTCCATCGGCGCCGTGATCTCGATCGAGAAGGTGCTCCGCTGCCCCGTCCTCTTCCTCGGCCTCTCACTTCCCGAGCACGGCTACCACGCCCCGAACGAGAACTACGATTGGCAGCAGGCCAGCGGCGGGATGGTGGCGTTCGCGAAGTACTTCGAGATCGTGAGCGGGATCTAGGCTCTCCTGTCCCTTCTCCCCCGCGCTCGGGGGAGAAGGTGCCGCAGGCGGATGAGGGGGACGTTCATCGCGCCGAACTCGGCCCCTCACCCGGCCTGCGGCACCCTCTCCCCGCCGAGCGGGGAGAGGGAAAATCAAAGCGCCTACACGAAGTAGTCCAACCACGCCTCGCCCGGCTTGAACGGCGCGCCCGCTTTCGCGATCTGATCGCTCTGCGCGTAGCGGTCGCCGACCTGCTTCTTCACCGCGGTGACGAGCTTCGAGTACGGCACGGGGAACTTGCCCCTGTTGAATGCGGTCACGGTGTCGGTCGAGGCCATGGCCGCGACCGACTTGCTGGTCATCTTGTCGAGCGCCTCGTGCGGCGTGGCGTTGTGGCTGCCGTGGTGGCCGACTTTGTAGAAGTCGATGTCGGCGAGGATCGAGTCCCACTCGCTCTGCCACGACTGCCAGTTCCCCCACTGCGCGTCGCCCGGGAAGAGCAGCGTCCTGCCCTTGTACTGCAACAGCAGGCAGAGGCTGGTGTTGTTCAGATAGTTGTCCACCGACAGCGCCAGCGCCTGCAGCGGCATCGCCACCTGCTCGTGCAGGATCTGTTGATACGCGGGATCGAGCACGCCCGCTTCCGCGGTCCAGCGCTCGGCGAACGGCAGCAGCGTGTCGAGCACCGGATTGCCGTTCCCATCGAGTCCGTACAACTGCGCCTCGGGAGGATTCATGCGGCTGAGGAACGTCGGATCGTCCGAGGGGGCGAGCACGCGCACGGTCAGACCCTTGATCCCGCCGGCGTCCTGCAGCTCGTCGCCCGCCCTCAGGTACTTCGTCCGCTTCTTGTCGCCGAAGCCTCCGCGCAGCAGCTCCAGCGCCTTCGCGTTGTTGCCGACCGGCGAGCGGCCGTTCGCGCCGAGGGCGTTGAGCGCGATGCCGGCAACGACCGGATCGGCGGAGGCGCCGGCGACGGCGAGGTGCGCGTGCAGCAGATCGGCGAGCGCCGCCGTCTTCGCGTGCAGCTTCTTCGCCTTCGGATCCGAAAGGTCCTCCAGCCACGGCATCCACACCTCGCCGACGGTGAACCCGTCCTGGAACGTCTGGGCCTCGGTGCCGAAGCCGCTGATGTGATCGGCGTGGGCGTGCGTGGCGACGACCACGGCCAGCTGGCCGTCCGTCTCCGTCTTCATCGCCTGCACCGCTTCGGGGATCCCTTTGAACTTGCTCTGCGCGTGCACGCCGCAATCGATCAGGATGTGCTTCTTCTTTGCGCCGTCAGGGACGGTGACGAGGAAGCAGTCGCCGAAGCCGACGCGGTACATCCGTACGCGAACCTTCGAATTTGCCGGCATCTCAGCACCCCCGATGAATCGATGACAGGCGCATCTGCCGGCTGTCCTGTTCGACGTATGTCGGCGCGGCGGCGAGGCCGACCTCGTGGAACTGCTTCTGCGCGGCACGCCGCTTCTTCGAGCTCAGTTTCTTGTAGACCACCATGGTCGGCTTGCCGCCACTGTCGAAGACGACCGTCGAGCCGCCGCTGAACTTCACGTCGGAATCGTCGCCCAGCGGCACGGAGCGGACGATCTCGCCGACGAACTCCACCTTCGGCCGCTGCTCGCCGCCGCGGATCACCGTGTTGACCGACTTCACGACCCGCTCCCCCTCCGGCACCTTGCAGTCGCACGTCGAGCAGTCATGCGCGTCGTCCTCGCACAGTCCGAAGCAGAACGGGTTCGCCCGGACGATCGCTTCGAGCGCGGCGCGATTCTCCGCGATGTGCCGATCGGGCTCGAGGAGGTTGAAGCGCAGGGCGGGACAGATCGGCGTGCCGGCCATCGGCTTGTCCCACAGCAGCGACTCTTCGCCCAGCGACGTCACGCCGTCGGGGTAGATGCCGCGCGCGGCGAACGCCTGAATCAGCGTCTCGCGGTAGTCGTGCGCGTCGCTGGCGTAGAGCACCGTGTCGGCGGTGATCAGCGCGCGGAGGAACTCGCCGAACGTGATGTCGACCGGCGGACAGTAGTCGATGGCCCGGATGCACATCGTGCAGAAGTGCTGCGCCGTGCGCGCCGCTTCCGCCGCCAGCCGCGCGGCGACGTCGGGATGGATGTCGTCCGAGCCTCCCGCGGCGGCGCGCGCCAGGCGGATCAGGTCCGCGCTCCGCTCCATGAAGGCGCTGAAGAACGCGTCGAACACGGCCGCGACGAGCACGGCGCCGCGCTCGTGCGGCTCCGTCGCGTTCTCGAGCGCGTGCGGATCGGGCGGCACGCCGAGCGCGGAGCGGAGCGCCGCGCGGCGTCCCATCGACTCGCCGAACTGACGCGCCAGGTCGAGGAGCGGATTCCCTTCCGGCATCTCGCCGACGATGAAGATCTTGTTCTCTTCGCCGGAGCGGGAGCCGTTCGCGTCGCCGCCGCGCGGCGTGAGGTTGAAGCGGTGGAGGATGCCGCCGCTGCGGCGCAGCGTGTCGCGCACCACGTCCTCGAAACTGAAGTGCTGGAAGAGCGCGACGATGTCGGCGAACGCTTCGTGGAACGCGGCGACGTCGGGATTGCTCGACTCCATGAACGCCGAGCGCAGCGTGTCGATCACCGAATGCGTCGTCTCGTGCGCCACGATGTCGTGCGAGAGGCAGGTGAAGACCGTGCCGCCCGGCAGCCCGCCGCCGGCGTCGTCGTCCGAGGCCTTGAAGTAGCCGAAGAGGAGCGCGCCGAGCTCGCGCGAGTAGTACGCGTTCGGCTCGTACATCGCGTGCGGGAAGACGCGCAGCAGGTTGCGCTCGCCGTCCGGGTCGCCGAACGAGTAGCGGATGTCGCGGCCGAGCGCTTTCTCGAAGATGTCGATGGTCTGCATGGCGACCGCGTAGACCATCTGCTGATGGAAGCGCGGATCGGATTCGCTCGGCTCGAGGCCGCCCTCGACCAGCGCGGCCGTCGAGTTGAGGTTGATCGGCTTGTAATACCGCTTGTTCGTCGCGTCGTAGTCGATGACGTGCAGCTGCCTCCCCTTCACCTCGCCGCGCAGCGCTTCGTACTTCACGCGGACGGTCATGTAGTTGCCGAGGCGCCGACCGCGACTGGGATCGAAGGCGTAGACGCGCAGCGCGCGGTATTTCGGATGCTCGCGATCGAGCTCGTCGGCCGGAACGGCTGGAGTGGGCATACCAGGGAGGGTCGTGAGAGAAGCGATTCCCTACCCGTGGACCGTTGGCAGTTGGCCGTTGGCCGTTGGCCGTAGAACGGCCTCTACTGCCAACGGCCAACTGCCACCTGCCAACTACTCAGGCATCCGCCCCACGTACTTCGCCCTCGGCCGGATGGTCGCGCCGGTCTGGTATTGCTCGATGGCGTGGCCGATCCAGCCGATGGAGCGGCCGATGGAGAAGAGCGTCAGGGCGCTTCCCTCGGGCAGCTTGAGGGTGTGCACCAGGGCCACGAGGGCGAAGTCGACGGTCGGCTTCTCGCCGAGGACTTCCTCGCCGAGGGCGGCGAACTCGCGGGCGAAGGCGAGGTCTTTCGATCTCGGGTAGTGCTCGTCGAGCAGCTCGAACAGCAGCTTCGCGCGCGGATCGCCGTCGCGATAGAGCGGATGGCCGAAGCCTTCGACGCCTTCCCCGCGGCGCAGGCGCGCGGTGAGCGTCTTGCGGATATCGCGCGAGCGCCTGAGCTCCTCGAACAGCGTCTCGACGCGCGCGCTCGCGCCGCCGTGCTTCACCCCTTCGATCGCGGCGAGGCCTCCGACGACGACGGAGTACGGGTTGGCGCCGGCGGAGGCGATGCAGCGGGCGGTGAAGGCGGAGACGTTCAGCTCGTGGTCGGCGCAGGCGATGAGCGCGGCGCGGATGATGTCGGCGGCGCTCGATCCCTTCGGCTTCCAGTGCCGGGCCAGCGTCTCTTCGATGGCCGCCTCCAGCTCCGACGACTCGGCGGCCACACTGGTCAACAGGTTGACGATCCGCCAGCCGGTCTGGGCGATGGCCTGCGCGCGAAGGTCGAAGGCCAGCGGATCGCGCGCGGCGACGAGCGGCAGCATGGCCTGCGCCCGCGTGACGAACGGCAGCCCCTCGGCGCTTCGTCCGCCGGCGACGACATGCAGCGGCGTGGCGCTGAAGTCGGTGTCGAAGTTGCCGCACCAGATCAGCGACGCCACCTGGTCGATGGAATGCGTACGGGCCAGCTCCGCCGAGTCATGACCGCGGTAGTAGAGCCGGCCGTTGGCCATGAGGCTGATCGACGACTCGAGGATCGGCATGCCCCACTGCAGAGCGTTGCCCGCGGCCTTCTCCGGGTCGCGGCGCTCCTCGCTGCGGCGGCGGAGACGGTTCACGTCTTCCTTCGAATAGCGGCGGACGCGCGGACGTCCCGGCACCGGCTCCGACCGGATGAAGCCGCGGCTGACGTACGCGTAGAGGGTGGCGCGGCTGACGCCGAGGAACCGGGCGGCCTCGGCTGCGGTGATCCACATGACGGCAGTTTAACACATTGATTGATGAATCAATGTTGACGAAATCGTCTACGCCGCCTAATTTGTCCATCATGAACACAAACAAGGGACTGGAAGGCGTCGTGGTCGCGGAGACGCGACTGAGCATGGTGGACGGACAGGCGGGCGAGTTGATCATCGGCGGTTTCGACGTCGCCGAGCTGGCGATGAACGCCACGTTCGAGGAGACGGTGTGGCTGCTGTGGCATGGGGAGATGGCGGAGGACGTCACCGATTTTCGCGCTGCGCTGGCGGAGAGACGGGTGCTCCCTTCGGCGACGGTCGAGCTGTTGCGGAGCATGGTGGGCCGAAGAGCGGACGAGACGTCCGCTCCCCTCTCTGTGATGGACGCGCTGCGGATCGCGGCGGGGACGATTTCGTTGATTCCGGGCGATGAAGCCCTCAATCTCGTTGCCACCTTCCCTACGATCGTGGCCACGTACTGGCACCTGCTGCACGACCGCGAACCGATCGCGCCGCGCGCCGATCTCTCGCACGCGGCCAACTACCTCTACATGCTCAACGGCGAGGTGCCGGACGCGGAGCGGGTACGCGGGATGGAGACGTATCTCAACACGGTGATCGATCACGGACTCTCGGCGTCGACCTTCACGGCGCGGGTGATCACCTCCACCGAATCCGATCTCGTCTCGGCGATCGTCGGCGCGCTCGGTGCGATGAAAGGGCCGCTGCACGGCGGCGCGCCGGGACCGGCGCTGGACATGGTGTTCGAGATCGGCGACGCGTCGCGGGCCGAGGAGGTACTGCGCCGGAAGATCGAGTCGGGCGAGAAGCTGATGGGCTTCGGGCACCGCGTCTACAAAGTGCGCGATCCGCGCGCCGACGTCCTCGCCGCCGCGGCCGAGCGGATGTTCACGCGTGGAGGCGACATGCACCTCTACGAGCTGGCGAAGGCGGTCGAGGCGACCGCGGTCCGCCTGCTCGCCGAGTACAAGCCGGGCCGCAACCTGCAGACGAACGTCGAGTTCTACACGGCGCTGCTGCTGCACGGCCTCGGGTTGGAGGTGCCGCTCTTCACGCCGACGTTCTCCATCAGCCGCGTCGCCGGCTGGATCGCGCACGCCCTCGAGCAGCGCAAGGACAACCGGATCATTCGGCCACAGTCGGTGTACATCGGTCGCCGAGGGGAGCGGATGTCTCGTCCTCTCAGCGCGCACGTGTGACAACGAGCGGACGAGACGTCCGCTCCCCTCGAAGCAATACAATCGCGCCATGCGCAAGTTCCTGCTCGTTCTGCTCTTTGCCACGTCAACCCACGCCCAGACCATCGCCATCAAGGCGGCGCGCATGATCGACGGCACCGGCGCCGCGCCGGTCGCGAACGCGGTGGTCATCATCGACGGCGACAAGATCACCGCGGCCGGCGCGAACCTCGCCATTCCGGCGAAGGCGAAGGTGATCGACCTCGGCGGCGCGACGATCCTGCCGGGATTCATCGACGCGCACACGCACCTCATCGGGCGTCCGCTCGGCGAGCCGGGCTGGGACGTCGAAGAGGTGCGCGACCTGGAGGGCTACGGCGCGATCCGCGGCGTGGAGAACGCGCAGAAGACGCTGCTCGACGGCGTCACCACGGTGCGCAACGTCGGCGCCGCGTTCTTCAACGACGTGGCATTGCGGCAGGCGATCGACGAGGGTCACGTCGCCGGACCGCGCATGCGCACGGCGGCGCACGCCATCGGCATCACCGGCGGCCACTGCGACGACAACGGTTACCGCCCCGGCATCGCGGAGCGCGGGCCGCGCGACGGCGTGGCGAACGGGCCGGAGGAAGTGCGGACGGCGGTCCGTTACCAGGTGAAGTACGGCGCGGACGTGATCAAGGTCTGCGCGACCGGCGGCGTGTTGTCCGAGGGCGACGCGGTCGGCGCGACGCAGTATTCGTTCGAGGAGCTGAAGGCGCTGGTCGACGAGGCGAACAAACTGGAGCGCAAAGTCGCGGCGCACGCGCACGGCACCGAGGGGATCAAGCTCGCCGTCAAGGCCGGCGTGTCGTCGATCGAGCACGGCTCGTTCCTCGACGAGGAAGCGGCGAAGATGATGGCCGAGCGCGGCACCTACCTCGTCCCGACGCTCTCCGCGGTCGAGACGGTGGAGAAGGCGGCGAAGAGCGGCGTGCTGAAGGGGCTGCGCGCGGAGAAGGCGCTGGCCGCGGCGGTCGGGGCGCGCAACGCGCTGAAGATCGCCATCGCCAACCACGTCCCGATCGCCATGGGCACCGACGCCGGCGTCGGCGCGCACGGCACGAACATGCACGAGCTGACGCTGATGGTGGAATGGGCGGGGATGAAGCCGCTCGACGCGATCACCGCCGCGACGATGGGCGGCGCCCGCCTCCTCGGCTGGGACAAGCGGATCGGCTCGCTCGCGGCGGGCAAATACGCCGACATCATCGCCGTGCCGACCGATCCGCTGGCGGACGTCCACGTGCTGGAGCACGTGTCGTTCGTGATGAAGAACGGGGTTGTTTACAAGCAGCAGTGACAGCGACGTCCCTCTCCCCGCGCACGGGGAGAGGGTGCCGAAGGCGGGTGAGGGGTTCTTGCCACAGGCGAAAAAGACCCCCTCATCCGCCTTCGGCACCTTCTCCCCCGTGCGCGGGGGAGAAGGCTAAACATTCACAGTCCGACCTCGTATCACTGAATATGTTCACGTTACTGGCACTCGCGGCGTTCATGTTCGCCGGCGCGATCGTCATCGCGGTCCTGGCAGTGGCGGCGACGGCTTTGAAGGTGACTTTGAAGCTGGTGCTCCTGCCGCTGAAGCTGCTCCTCTTCCCGCTCCTCGCCATTCTCATCGTGGTGAAGGTGGTGCTGTTGCTGGTAGCGGGAGTGGTGGTGGTCGCGCTGCTCATTCCGCTGGCGATCGTCATCGGACTCGCGGCTCTTCCTTTTGTGATTGCAGCGACGGCTTCTTAAAGGCAGACTTGCCGCTGCATGTCACTGATGGACGCCCCCAAGCGGGCGCTCGTCGTCGACGACGATGAGCCGATCCGCATGATGCTGGCCAAGGTGGTCGAGCGGCAGAACCTGGCGGTCGATACGGCGCGCGACGGCGCCGAGGCCATCGAACGGCTCGACCACAACGGCTATTCGCTGATCATCCTCGACCTGATGATGCCGAAGGTCGACGGCTTCGCGGTGTTGCGCTACATGCAGCAGCACCATCCCGACAAGATCGGCTGCACGATCATCGCCTCGGCCGTCCCGGAGGGAGAGATCCTGAAGAAGTTCGACGGCGGCGTCTTCCGCATCCACGCCAAACCGTTCGACATGTCGCAGCTGATCGAAGACATCCGCACATGCGCGGAGTCGAACTGATGCCGCAGACGCTGCACGTCGAGCGGCACTTCACCTCCAGCGCAGTGGTCCGGGACATCGTGATCGGCATGGCCGACGGCCTGACGGTGCCGTTCGCGCTGGCCGCCGGGTTGTCGGGCGCGATCCAGTCGACCGGCATCGTCGTCACGGCCGGCCTCGCCGAGATCGCCGCCGGATCGATCGCCATGGGTCTCGGCGGATACCTCGCGGCGAAGAGCGACGCCGAGCACTACGCCGCGGAGCAGCGGCGCGAGGAGCGCGAGGTGCGCGAGATCCCGCGCGAAGAGATGAACGAGGTGGCCGACATCTTCCGCGAGTACGGCGTGGCGGAGGAGCACATCACGCCGGTGGTCGAGGCGATGACGCGCCGGCCGAAGGAGTGGGTCGACTTCATGATGCGCTTCGAGCTCGGACTGGAGAAGCCCGATCCGCGGCGCGCGACGAGGAGCGCGCTGGTGATCGGCGGCGCCTACATCGCCGGCGGCCTCGTGCCGCTGGCTCCGTACATGCTCCTCGGATCGGCGAGCGCGGCACTCCTCTTTTCGTGCGTGACCACGCTGATCGCGCTGGCCGTGTTCGGCTACGTCAAAGGAAGCTTCACCGGCGCGAAGAAGTGGAAGAGCGCGCTGCAGACGACGGTCACCGGCGGGCTCGCCGCGGCGGCGGCGTTCGCGATCGCACGGGCGATCACGTAGGACAACCTCTCAGGTTGTCCCGGACAAGCCCCGGACAAGCTGAGAGCATGTCCTACGTCGTCGCGCGCTCGCCGTACTGCTTCTGCATCCACTCCTTGAAGTCGGCGCTCTTGTCTTTGATCGACCGCCACCACAGCTCGTTCTCGCGGTACCAGCGCACGGTGCGCTCGAGGGCGGCGTCGAAGTCGGTGTCGCACTTGAAGCCGATGCTCTCGAGCTTGTCGGTGTTGAGCGAGTAGCGGCGGTCGTGGCCCTGGCGGTCGGCGACCTCCTTGATGAGCGTCTTCGGCTTGTTGAGCAGCTCCAGCACGCGATAGGTGATCTCGATGTTCTCGCGCTCGTTGCCGCCGCCGATGTTGTAGACCTCGCCGTTCTGCCCGTGCTCGATCAGGAAATCGATGGCGGCGCAGTGGTCCTCGACAAACAACCAGTCGCGCACGTTCCTGCCGTCGCCGTAGAGCGGAAGCGGGATGTCGTCGATGGCGTTGGTGACGAAGAGCGGGATCAGCTTCTCCGGATACTGGTACGGTCCGAAGTTGTTCGAGGCGCGGGTCACGATCACCGGCAGTCCGTACGTCTGTCCGTACGCGTACGCCATGCGGTCGCCGCCGGCCTTGGAGGCCGAATACGGATTGCGCGGACAGAGCGGCCAGGTTTCGCTGAACGAGCCCTCGTCGATCGAGCCGTAAACCTCGTCGGTGGAGATCTGCACGAAGCGGCGGAGCTGCGACTTGTGCTTGCGCGCTTCCTCCAGGAGGATGAGCACGCCGTGGACGTCCGTCTGGATGAAGGTGCCGGCCTCCACCAGCGAACGGTCGACGTGACTCTCCGCGGCGAAGTTGACCACGACGTCGACGCCCGTTCCGTCGACCCCTTTGTAGGCCTCGGCCACGTCGGCGGCGCTGTCGATGTCGCCATGCAGGAAGCGGTAGTTCGGCTTTCCTTCGAACTCGGCGAGGTTCTCGCGGATGCCGGCGTACGTCAGCTTGTCGAGGTTCACGACACGGGCGTCATCGCCGTATTTCGTGAAGAGATAGCGGATGAAATTCGATCCGATGAAACCGGCTCCGCCGGTAACCAGGTAGCGCATGTCAGTTGTCCGTTGGCAGTTGGCAGTTAACAGCCGCGGCTACTTCATCAGCCAGCCGCGGGTCAGGTAGTCGGCGAACGTTAGCACGAAGAGGACGCCGAGCCAGAGGAAGGAGGCGACGACGACGACCCAGGTCAGCCGCGTCGAGTACTTCACGTGCATGAAGAAAAGGATGACCAGCACGGCCTTGATCGTGGCGATGATCAGCGCCACCGGCGTGTTCCACTCCTGCAGATCGATGGTCGACGCGTACCAGGTGAGCAACGTGCCGATGGCCAGGGCGAAGAAGACGGTGAAGTAGACGTAGAGCGGCGTGACGTGAGAGTGCGGCGCGTGCTCGAGATGCTGCTGATCAGCCATGGTGAACCCCGTGGATGAGATAGAGGAACGGGAAGAGGAAGATCCAGACGATGTCGACGAAGTGCCAGTAGAGACCCATGATCTCGACCGGGGCGTAGTACTCGGGACCGAAGTCGTTGCGCCACGCGCGGCCGATGATCCAGAGCAGCAGGCCGGCGCCGATGATCATGTGCAGCGCATGCAGGCCGGTCAAACCCCAGTAGAAGCACATGAAGAGCTGCACCTTCTGCGCGACCGCCGGATGTTCGTGCCAGGTGAAGTGCGATCCGGGAAAGAGCCCCTCGTGCCAGTGCATCGAGTACTCGATCCCCTTCACCGCGAGAAAGACCGAGCCGAAGATCAGCGTGGCGAAGAGCATGCCCAGCTGCCACATCCGGCTGCCGACCTGCGCCGCGCGGACCGCGAGGGCCATGGTCAGCGAGCTGATGATCAGCACGATCGTATTGAGGCCGCCATAGAGCTTGTTCTGCAGCTCAGCCGCCACGGCCCAGGCTTCGGGATACATGACGCGGTAGATCCAGTAGGCGCAGAGGATGCCGCCGAAGAAGAGGATCTCCGTGCAGAGGAACATCCACATGCCGAGGGTCGACGCCTCGTGCTGCTGGCCGAGATCCTCGAAGTGATGCTGGAGGAAGGGATGGTGATGGTGATGCTCGTTGCCGAGCGCCAGGTCAGACATTCTGCGTCTCCCCCATCGCCTTCATCATCGCCGGGTAGTCGTAGGCGTCCCACGTGACGACCGGCGTCTCGTGGAAGTTCTCCTTCGGCGGAGGCGACGACGTGGTCCATTCGAGGCCGACGGCGCCCCACGGGTTCGGTCCGGCCTTGCGTCCGAACCAGATCGACCAGACGAGGTAGATGATCGGCAGGATGTAGCCGACCGCGAGCACCGAGGCGCCGGCGGTGGAGAGGACGTTGAGCACCTGGAACTCCGGCGCGTACGCGTGATAGCGGCGCGGCATGCCGACGTAACCGAGGATGAACTGCGGGAAGAACGTCAGGTTGAAGCCGACGAACACCAGCAGCGCCGCCAGGCGCGCCCACCACTCCGGATACATGCGGCCGGTGATCTTCGGCCACCAGTAGTGAAGGCCGGCCATGTACGCCATTACCGTCCCACCCACCATGACGTAGTGGAAGTGGGCGACGACGAAGTAGGTGTCGGTGACGTGGATGTCGAGGCCGATCGACGCGAGAAAGAGTCCGGTGACGCCGCCGATGGTGAAGAGTCCGATGAAGCCGAGGATGTAGAGCATCGGCGTCTGCCATGACACCGAGGCGCGGTACAGCGTCGCGGTCCAGTTGAAGACTTTGATGGCCGACGGCACGGCGACGAAGAAACTGAGGAAGGAGAAGATCATCGCCGAGTAGACCGAGATGCCGGCGACGAAGAGATGGTGGGCCCAGACCAGGAATCCGAGGAACGCGATGGCCAGCGAGGAGAAGGCGACGAAGCGATAGCCGAAGATCTTCTTGCGGGTGAACGCCGCCACGACGTCCGAGGCCACACCCATGGCCGGCAGAATCATGATGTAGACCGCCGGGTGGGAGTAGAACCAGAACATGTGCTGATAGAGCACGGGATCGCCGCCCAGAGCCGGGTCGAAGAAGCCGACGCCGACGGCCCGCTCGATCATCAGCATGGTCAGGGTGATGGCCAGCACGGGCGTGGCCAGCAGCATGACCACCGAGGTCGCGTACATGGCCCAGACGAACAGCGGCAGGCGGTACCAGGTCAGTCCCGGCGCGCGCATGCGATGGATGGTGACGATGAAATTGAGGCCGGTGAGGATCGACGAGAAGCCGGCGATGAAGCCGGCCAGCGTCGTGCCGAAGACGTGCGTGTTGGAGTATTGCGTGGAAAACGGCGTGTAGAACGTCCAGCCGGTGTCGACGCCGCCGGTGATGATGACCACCAGGCCGACGACGGCCGCGGCCATGTAGAGGTACCAGCTCAGGAGGTTGATCTTCGGGAAGGCGAGATCTTTCGCCCCCAGCTGAATGGGAAGGATGAAGTTGCCCAGCACGGCCGGAATGGCGGGGATGAGGAAGAAGAAAATCATCACCACGCCGTGCATGGTGAAGAACTTGTTGTAGGTGTCGCTGGTGAGCAGATCGCCGTCCGGCGTCAGCAGCTCGATGCGCATCATCATGGCGAAGAAGCCGCCGAGGACGAACATGATCGACACCGAGATCAGGTAAAGGATGGCGATGCGCTTGTGGTCCTTGGTCAGCAGCCACGAGAGCGCGCCGTATTCATCGTTGATGTAGTTCCGGTTCGTCGACGCTCCAACGAGCCGGACGTCATGCAGCGTTGCAGTGGTCATTGCGTCACACCCTTTGTGGTGGTGGCCTGTGGGATCGGACCGGTGAGCGACTTCACGTACGCGAGGAGCTTCATCAGATCGTCCTCGCTGACCTGCCCCTGGAAGGTCGGCATGATCGGCTGGAAGCCTTTGACCGTCTTCGCCTGCGGATTGAGGATCGATTCGCGGATGTAGTTCTCGTCCGCCTTCACCACCGTGCCGGTGCTGAGCGTGACGTCACGTCCGTAGAGTCCCGCCAGCACCGGGCCGCGGCCGCCGGCGTCGTTCGTATGGCAGGTGTTGCACGCGTATCTCTGGAACAGCTGCTCGCCCTGCGAGGCCATCGACCCTTCCGTGCCGCCGGCCAGCCACTTCTGATAGTCGGCCGACTCCATCACGTCCACCCAGCCGATCATCCCGGAGTGCAGCGTGCCGCAGTACTCGGCGCAGAAGATGTGGTACCGGCCGGTCTTGGTGGCCTGAAACCACATGGTGCGATAGCGGTTCGGCAACACGTCCGCCTTAGTCCGGAAATACGGGAAGAAGAGGCTGTGAATGACATCCTCGGATGCCATGGTGATCTTGACCGGGCGATTGACCGGCACGTGCAGCGAGTTGATCTCGCGCTGGCCGGTGGGATGCTGAAACTTCCACATCCACTGCTTGCCCGTGGCGTAGATGTCGAGCGCGTCGTCCGGCACACGGGACATGTGGAAGTAGAGCCACGAGCCCCAGACGAAGAGGCCCATGAAGATCACGGAAGGAATGGCGATCCACATGACCTCGAGGAGCTTCGGCGGCTCGTAATCCTGCGCCAGCTCATTGTCGGGACGGCGGCGGAACTTGATGGCGAAGTAGAAGATCGTGAGGAAAACGCCGACTGCAACCGTGCCGCAGACGAGGATCAGGAAGATGTAGAGATTGTCGACGTCCCTGGCGAACGTCGACGCCTGATCGGGCCAGAGAGGGAAATCCGCAACCATCATCGATTCGAGTTCCGTTCATTCCGCAGCATGATGAAGATGAATCCACCGAGGCTGAGGATCGTAGCCACACCGCCGGCACGAACGATGTTCATGGCCGTCTTGCTGTACTTGCCGGTCGACGGGTCGTAGTGAAAGCAGAGGAGAAGGAACTGATCGGTCGCGTTGCCGATCTTGCTGGCCGAGGCCTCGACCAGGGCCAGGCGCAGGTCGCGCGGCTTGTATTCGAAGCCGTAGAAATAGCGCGAGACGCGACCCTGCGGCGTGAGCACGAGAAGCGCCGCGCCGTGCGCGAACTGGTCGGCGTGCGGGTCATACGCGTATTCGAAACCGACCGCCGAGGTGAGACGCTTGATGGAAGGATCGGCTCCGGTGAGGAAGTGCCATCCCGAGGCGGAGCTCAGACGGCCGTAGCGTTTGATGTAGTGATCTTTCTTCTGCGTCGCCTGCTCCGGCGTGTCGCGCGGATCGATGCTGACGGTGATGACGTCGAACTCCTTGCCGATGTCGAATTTCAGTTCCGTCAGCGTGCTCGTGGTTCCCTCGAGCACGGTGCTGCAGAGCATCGGGCAGCGGTAGTACATGAAGTCGAGGAGCACCGGACGTCCGCTCCTGAAGTAGTCGCCGAGGCGGACGATCTTCCCGCTCTCATCGCGGAACATCGCGTCGAGCGGGATCTGCGAATCGAGCTTCTGGGCGATGGCCACGCGACCCGGGAGCTCCGGCGGAGTGGAGGAGTTCTGCTGGGCGATCGCGGGGATCGCCAGGAGGACCGCGGCGAGGAGGGCGCGTTTCATGGGTGCGCTCCTGGTGCAGGCTGCACAGGCGGGGGCGCCTGTGCCCCCACAGGAGCCGCCGGGGCGAACCCGCGCTGCAGGGCGAGCTTCTTGGCCTCTTCGATCGGGATGTGGACGATGCCTTTCTGGCGGTCGACGAATCCGTAGCCGTTCAGATCCCGCTCCTGCGCGGCGCGCATCTCTTCCATGTCGGTGACCGGGGTGTTGGACATCGGCGGGATGGTGCCGCTCGCGCCTTTGGCCGGGAACGGCTGCAGGCGCGGAACCTGCGGCACGGACATGCTCTCCGGCCGCTCCATCATCGTCAGCGGCACGTGCTGGTTCTTGTTCTCGTGATTCCTGAACTGCTTGTACATGAGCAGCAGGACGAAGTGGGAAACGGCGGCGAAGAGGACGAAGGCGACGCCGAAGGCGAACAGCGCCCTGACGTTGACGTCGCTCTTCTCGTGGTGCGTCTCGACGTTGACGATGTCTTCGTCGTGGTAGTCGTGGAGGTTAGGCATTGACCTTGATCGCCCCCTCTCGAATCGCTTCCTCGACCCACGTCTCGTGGATCGGAATGATCGTCTGCCCCTTCAGCTGGCTGATGAAGAAGAAGAGCCAGATGCCGCCGACGCCGAGGAGCGAGCCGATGTCCCACAGGCTGTAGGTGAAATGACCGTACGCCGGAGCGACGCTCCAGAGCGTGCCGACGTAGCGCATCACCAGGACGACGACGGCCACCATGCCGATCGTCGCCGGCCGGTCCTTGATGCCGCGCATGAGCAGCATGAAGAACGGCAGGAAGAAGTGCAGCACGATCAGCAGCAGCGCCACCGTTCCCCATCCGCCGGTCTGGCGGTGAAGGTAGTGCGGGATCTCTTCCTTGATGTTGCCGTACCAGATCAGCATGTACTCGGAGAAGGCGGTGTAGGCCCACAGCATCACGAACGCCAGCATCAGGTTGCCGAGGTCGCGGAAGTGCAGCGGCTTGATGATGTCGCCCATCGCCGGCGTCGTGGCCAGGCGGGAGAGGAAGAACGTGCAGAAGGCGAACGCCGCCAGCCCTGCCGAGACGATGAAGTTGATGCCGTACATCGTCGAATACCACTTCGGCTCAAGCGACATCATCCAGTCGATCGAGCAGAATGTCAGGGTCAGGATGAACATCGGGATCCCCGACGCGGCCCAGCGGCGGCGGCGGAGATCGGTGAACGGCGAGCGGTCCTCGTAGAACTTGAGCGAGAGGATGCGGATGCGCCAGGCCCAGACGATCCAGAAGGCGAAGTAGACAGCCGCGCGGATCATCCAGAACTTCGTGTTGAGGTAGCCCTGCTTCAGCCGCAACGCCTCATCGCTGTTCATGAACGCCAGATCGGTCCAGGGGTAGATGTGGCTCGCGCCGAAAGCGATGGGGATGCCGAGAATCAGCATCACGATCATGGTACGGGCGGCGGCGCCGAGCGGACGGCGGAGAAGAATGCCCCACTCGCCGCCGGTGATGTACTGCAGGCAGAGGACGCCCAGCGAGCCGGCGACGATCTGGAACCAGAAGAGGTAGCTGGAGAGGTAGGCGCGGAACGCCGCCTCGCTGCTCATCACCCAGCCGGCGATGGTCACGATGAAGCCGATGACGCCGATGATCAGCGCGGGGATCTGAAAGCGCGCGATGCCGGTCGTTTCGGAGGAGGGCATGCGACTCATCGCGCACCTCCGAGGTTGGGTTGTTTGTCGGCCGGGACGTCGTTGATCGTGGCGTTCTGGCTGATCTGCAGCGCCCGGATGTAGGCGACGATGGCCCAGCGGTCGCCGACCGGGACCTGGTTCGCGTACGACGGCATGGCGCCGAATCCGTTGGTCATCACGTCGATGAAATGTCCTGTCTTTGCGTTGCGAAGCAGCTCGGTGTGGAACGAGGGAGGATGGCGATAGCCGCGCGACGGGATCATGCCGTTGCCGTCGCCGGTCCTGCCGTGGCACTCGGAGCAGAAGATGTTGAAGCGCTCCTCGCCGCGATTGAGCATCTGCGGAGTGACGGCCATCGGGAAGCCGTCGATGTCCTGCCCGTTCATCTTGCCGGTAGCGACGACCGGGTCGATGGCCAGATCGCCGCGGGCGACGGTGCCGGCGATGCGCGGACGCGCCGACATGCCGTCGGCGAAGAAATCGCTCGGCTCGAGCGGGTCGTAGCGGGGCTGGTTGGCCATTTTCTGGCGGCAGGCCGAGAGAGACAGCAGATAGCAGATAGCAGATAGCAGGAGAACGCACCCCCGCACAGACAGCCACCTGCTATCTGCTATCCGCTTACTGCTATCTGCCTTACCACGGGACATCGGTCACCTCTCGCGGTCCGAGACTCTCGAGAAATTTCCAGACGGCGTCGATGTCGAACTTCGGGTCGCGGGCCTGGATCACGAGGAAGAATTTGTCGCGCGACGCCTGATCGAAGCGCGGCACGTTGAAGACGGGGTGATACGGCATCGGCAGTCCGTTGAGGGCGAGCATGCCGAGGACCGCGGCGAACGCGGCGAAGAGGATCGTGCACTCGAACGTGATCGGGATCCACGCCGGCCAGGAGTTGTACGGCTTGCCGCCGATGTTCAGCGGATACCAGATCACGTTGGCGTACCAGCACATGAAGAAGCCGGAGAGTCCGCCGATGACGCCGCCCGCGAGGACGACGGCCGACAGCCGCGAATGATGGAAGCCGATGGCGTCGGACAATCCGTGAATGGGGAACGGGGAGTAGGCGTCGAGCTCCGTGTAGCCCGCCTCGCGCGCGGCGTTGGCCGCGTCGAGCAGCTCCTGCGGGTCGGTGAACTCGGCGATGACGCCGTACGTCCCTTCGATGACTTTGCCGAGGGCCATCGTCAGTGCTCCTCTCCGTGCGCCGCCTGGGCTTCCGGCAGCAGCGTGCGCATTTCGAAGATCGAGATCATCGGCAGGAAGCGGAGGAAGAGGAACAGCAGGAAGAAGAAGAGGCCGATCGATCCGAGGTACATCCCCCAGTCCCAGATCGTGCCGTGGTACATGCCCCACGACGACGGCAGGAAGTCGCGGTGCAGCGACGTCGGGATG
>Ga0207703_10000230_pt1 | contig 64446 bp, 60 predicted proteins | sample KBSSwiS12_FD_184304 | JGI IMG/M metagenome (GOLD analysis project Ga0207703, IMG submission 184304) | Switchgrass rhizosphere microbial communities from Kellogg Biological Station, Michigan, USA - KBS Switchgrass S1-2 (SPAdes) (version 2) | ecosystem: Host-associated > Plants > Roots >... | reverse complement strand
CGAGTACTCGGGGAACACGACCAGCAGCGCGCCCCGGTTGGCGGCATCGCCGGCGAGCCGCGACATCCGCTCGAGGTTGTCGTCGGTGTCGTCGCCGGGCGCGAACTGGGCGACCGCGATCGCCACCTGCTCCGATGCGCCTGCCGCTGCCGCCATGAGCCCAGCCTAGGAGGCGGCGTCGGTCAGCGCGCCGCGTCGAGCCGGATCACCAGGGTGGGCGGTGAGCTCGCGTCACCGCTCAGGGTGGCCGAGACGCGTATTCCCGTGGCGGCGGCGGGACCGATGGTCGCCGTGAATTTGTCGCCGTGGTTCTTCTGACGATCCGCGACCAGATCCGCCTCGAACTGGGCGACGGCATCCGCCGACCACCCGACCTTGGGCGCCAGGGCTCGTACCTGGCCGAGCATCTCGGCGTAGCTCGCGTTCGGGCGGAGTTCGACGGCGGCCAGCTTGCCGCCCGAGGTGATCAGGTCGAGCCCGTCGACATCGGTGAAGCCGACCGGGCGCGCGCCTGTCGCCGTCACCGCCAGTGGGACCAGGAAGTCGAGGTGCTTGCTGCCCGAAGCGGGCAGGCCCAGCTCGGCCGCCGAGGGGCGCTCAGATGTCATGGTGAGGCGGACGACGCCGGTACGCGTGTAGTAGTCGATCCCGGCTTGCGTGAACACCGAGCTGCCATCCGACGCGATCTGGTCGTGCGAGGCGACCGGATTCGACTTCACCCACCACGAATTGTTGAAGCCGATCGACAGCACCACGGCCGTCGCGATCACCAGCAGCATGGCCACGATCGAGACCCAGAATCCGATGACCCGGCGCCGGTGCTTGCGGCGGCGCGCCTCGGCTGCGGCCGAGACGGCTGCTCGGTCGACGGTGCCGGTCGCGGTCATGGTTCGAGGTTACGTCGATCCTCCGACGCGGGCGAACCTCGGCAGCCCTGCGACCACTAGCCTGTGCAACATGAGCGACGCACCGGTTGATCCTCAAGTCGAGTCCGAGAGCGTGCCCGCGACCGAGCCCGTGCGCCCCGACAACCCGGCCCGCCAGAAGCTCGGACCCCTGCCGATCTGGCTCTGGGTGGTGCTGGCGGTGATCGCCGGCGTGCTGCTGGTCATCCTGGGGTTCGCCCTGATCGCGCGGGATGGCACGCCGTCGGCCCTGCATTCGCCGTCCCCGTTCCCGAGCCGCTCCAGTGCCTCACCGACGCCCTCCGCGACCGCGAGCCCGACCGCGACCGCCTCGCCCAGCGCCACCGCGGGCGGCCCCACCGATCAGGGGACCTTCGACAGCGATCTGCCGAACTTCCTCTCCGACACGCTCAACTCGCAGAACACGGCGGTGCTCGCGCAGAGCGGCACCTTCACCGATCCCGTGTTCGTGCTCGCAGCCAACAGCGGCCTGACCCAGAACATGCACCCGGAAGACGCGGTCAGCGCGATGGACTTCATGTTCACCCGCGAGGATCCCAACCCGTGGGATCTCGCCCTCCCCGACAGCGTGCTGGCCGGCTACCGCGCAGGGCCGTACGGCCAGTACTTCCCGGTCGGCGCGATCGTCGCCCGCTCCCATGACGGGCACGTGTTCTCCTTCATCGGCCACGACTCGAGCATCACCACGATGTTCATGGCGGCGTCCGAGGATCTGCTGCACTGACTCCTGCCGCGGGCGTTCGCTAGGCGACCGTCAGCGCCGCATCCGGATCAGCCGACCACTCGTTCAGTGAGCCGTCATAGACCGCGAGGTCGGAGTGCCCGAGCAGGGTGAGGGCGAGAGCGGCCTCGGTGGCGGCGATGCCGGCCGCGCAGTACAGGATGACCCGCTCGCCACGAGGCACGGCCTCCAGCCGCTCGGCCAGCAGCCCGGGTTCGAGCAGGCGGCGCGTCTCGGGGTCGACCAGGGATCGCGCCGGCGCCGACACGCTTCCCGGGATGTACCCGGCTCGCCGACGGACCGGCGCCTCGCCGCTGAACTCCTTGGCCGGGACCGCGCACACCAGGGCGCCCGCCCGCTCGCCGGCGACGACCTCTTCGATCTCGCCCTTGTCGGCCCACAGCTCCGGGCGCTCCCGAGCGACGAAGGTGCGCGCAACGGGAGCCGTGTACCCCCTCTCGAGCTGGCGCCCCTCGTGGCGCCACTGCGTGAGCCCGCCGTCGAGCACGGCGACGTCGTCGTGCCCGAACGAGCGCAGCAGCCACCACAGGCGCGAGGCCCATTGCCCGGATGCCGTGTCGTACACGATCACGGTCGTCTCGTTCGAGATCCCGTGCTCCCCCGCGACGCGCTCGAACCGCTCACGATTCGGCCGGGTGAACGTCAGGGCCGCGTCGGGGTCCGAGAACTCCTCGATCAGATCGGCCGAGTACGCGCCGGGCACGTGGCCGTGCACCAGGTACTCCTCGTCGCCCGAGACGTGACCGCCGCCCTCGACCGAGAGCACCGTCGCATCGAGCACGACGAGGCTCTCACCGCCCAGGTGGTCGGCGAGCCACTGGGTCGACACGAGCGGACCGGGAACTGGCATGAGTCGACGGTAAGCCCGATGGGGACGCGAGCCGAATGGACGTGCAATGTCGCGTAACAGGCCGTCGACGGGAGAGCGATGCACCGGGTGAGGATTCCCCGCTAGTTTGAACTGCACTCTTCCGCAGCGACCAGCGAGGCAACCATGAAAAAAGAAGACAGCGCCGCTACCGGCTCCGAACCGCCCACGGGCGCGTCCCCGGCCGCGCGGGACGAGGCAAACCCGGTCGCCGCCATGACGCCGAACAATGCACCCGCGGCGAAGAGGTCACGTTCCGTGACGAAGAAGCCCGCAGTGGGCGACCAACCTGCGGCGCCTGGCGTACCCGCAGCGCCCGACGCCGCAGTGCCCGACGCACCCGTCGATGCCGCCTCGGTGGCTCCTCGTCCGCGCTCGCGTCGACGGCGTCTGATCCTGGCTCTCGTCCTCGGCGGGATCGGCGTGCTGCTGATCGCCGGAGTCGGCGTCGCGTACGGAGTGCTGTCTGCGCGTTACGCGCCGAGCGCGAGCGTCTCTGCCTTTCTCGATCAAGTCGTGAAGGGTCGGTCGACTGAAGCCATCAGGTTGATGTCTCCAGGGCCGCTCGGCAACTCGGATCTGATGAGCGATGACATCTACCGGGCCGCCAAGCATCGGATCACGTCATACCAGATCGAATCGGCCACGACGAAGGGCGATCAGGCCCGCGTCAGCGTGAAGCTGCGCACCGATTCCGGCTCGTGGACGCAGGTCTTCGACTTGGTCACCACGAGCCATGTGCTGATCTGGAATGTCTGGACCGTCGACGGACACGACATACCGCAGATCACGCTCGAAGACACTCGACCGGCCGGCGTCACGATCACGGCCAACGAGCTCGCCGTCCAGAAGAACAACGCCGACTACACCTCGTACTACGCGCTTCCGGGCAGCTACACCTTCGCCGTGGAGAGCGACAACTCGCTCGTTGCCGGGGACTCGCACTCCGTGTCCATCCATTCGATGACCGGAGCACGAGACGTGAAGGTGCAACTGCGCTTCCGCCTCACCGACGACGGCATCGCCGCAGGACGGACTGCTGTCGACCAATACCTCGATGGGTGCCTCGCGCAGGCGACCCTCGCACCGACTGGCGACTGCGGCTTCTACGTCGAGAACGACCCGACCGGGACGATCAGCAACATCATCTGGAGCATCACTCGCCGGCCCGTGGTGTCGTTCGACGACTGGCAGGACGACGGCTGGACGGTCAAGACCGACACCGCCGGCGTGTTCGAGATGGACGGCACCTACCGGGGCTCGCAAGGCTACGGCGACGTGTCGGCTCTCTTCACGTCGTACGACGTGCAGGGATACCTCGATCTCGATCAGGGCAAGATCGTCTTCCACAGCACCTACAAGGATGGCTCCGGCGGTCAACCCGGCTCCGGCGCGTAAGACCGGGCCGTCCTGACCACACGAAGAAGGCCCCGGTCTTTCGACCGGGGCCTTCTTCGTTAGTTGCGGGGACAGGATTTGAACCTGCGACCTCTGGGTTATGAGCCCAGCGAGCTACCGAACTGCTCCACCCCGCGGCACGAAGAGTGACTCTATCACGCACCGCGGAGCGCCGCAGGACGCGGCTACCCGCCGATGGCCGCCATCGCCGCCTTGATCGCATCCTGCATCTGCTGGTCGGCCTTCGCCGCAGCAACCAGATCGTTGGCCGCGTAGGCGGCGGTCCGCGCGGTGAGCGCGGTCTGGTAGTCGTTCAGGGCGTTCTGCAGTGCCGTCTTCTGGGCGTCGGTGAGGCCGGTGCCCGTTCCGCTTCCGGTGCCCGTCCCGGTTCCCGTTCCGGTGCCGGTTCCCGTTCCGCTTCCGGTGCCCGACGATCCGCCCGCGCCGTTGTCGCCGGCGTTCGCGCCCGAGTCGCCGCCGAAGAGCGCGTCGAGGCCGGCATCCAGCGTGTCAGCGATCTCGACCTTGTCGCCGAACGCGACCAGCACCTTGCGCAGCAAGGGGTAGCTGGTGTCCGAGTCTCCGGAGCTCGACTGCACGTACACCGGCTGCACGTACAGCAGGCCGCCGCCCACCGGCACGGTCAGCAGGTTGCCGCTGATCACGTCGGTCTTGCCACCGGTGCGCAGGATGTTGAGCTGACTGAGCACGCTCGAATCCGACTCGAAGGTGTTCTGCACCTGGCCCGGCCCCGGAACCGTCGCCTGCTTCGGCAACTCCAGCAGGGTCAGCCTGCCGTAGTCGGGGCCCGCGTCGGAGTCGACCGCGAGATAGCCGGTCAGCACGCTCCGTGTCGACGACGAGCCCGACTTGGGAATGTAGGTGGAGTACAGCGTGAACGCCGGCGCCTTCGTGTCGGGCACCTGCATCGTGAGGTAGTACGGCGGCTGCGCCACCGAGCTCGACTTGGGCTGGGTCGGGTCGTTCGGAACGCTCCACGCGTCGACGCCCGAGTAGAACGAGCCGGCGTCGGTCACGTGATAGGTCTGCAGGATCGACCGCTGCACCTTGAACAGGTCGGCCGGGTAGCGCACGTGCGCCAGCAGTTGCGTGCTCATGTCGCTCTGCGGCTTGACCGTCGAGGGGAAGATCTTCTCCCAGGTCTTCAGCACCGGATCCTTGTCGTCCCAGGCGTAGAGCGTGACCTTGCCGGTGTATGCGTCGACCGTCGCCTTCACCGAGTTGCGGATGTAGTTGATGTCGTCGATCGCGTACCCCGGCTGCGGCGTGTTGGTGTCGACGATCGTGTTCGACAGCTGCTCGACCCGCGAGTACGGATAGTCGGCCGTCGTCGTATACCCGTCGACCAGCCACACCACGTGGCCGTTCACGACCGCCGGGTAGGGGTCGCTGTCCAGGGTCAGGTACGGCGCGACCTTCTCGACTCGCGTCTTGGGGTCGCGGTCGTAGAGGATCTGCGAGTTGTTGTTGATGGCATCCGAGAACAGGATCTCTTGAGCCCCGAAGTGGATGGCGTAGGTCAGCTTCTTGAGGAAGCTGTCGAGCTTCGGCCCGCCATTGCCCGAGTACGTGGTGGTCGCGCCGTCGGTGCTGCCGTCGGATGCCGTGGCGCCGCCTCCGGACGGGTAGTCGAACTCGATGTTCTTCGAGCCCTGGGGCGCGCCGACGATCGAGTACTCGGGCGATTCCTCGCCGAAGTAGATGCGCGGCTGGAAGCTGCCGAGCGAGCCCTTGGGGGGAATGTCCGACTCGAGGAACTTCGGCTCGCCATTGACCGCGCGCTGGTTGCCATAGGCCGCGACGATGCCGTAGCCGTGGGTGTAGACCAGCGTGTCGTTGTACCAGCTGTTCGAGCTCTGGTTGGCGGAGTCCAGCTCGCGCACAGCGATCACGGTGTCTTGGGTCTTGCCCTTGATCTTGTAGCGGTCGACATCCAGTTGCGGGGCGAACTGGTAGTACTGCCGCACCTGCTGCAGCTGCCCGAAGGTCTTGGTGACCAGGGCGGGATCCAGGATGCGGATGTTGGCCGTCGTCTCGGCGTCGGCGCGGAGCTGGCCGGCCTCGACATCGGTCGTGGCGTTGTACTGCACGACATTGACGCCACTGACGCCGTAGGCCTTGCGCGTCGCGTCGATGTTGTAGCCGATGTATTTCGCTTCGAGCGTGCGCGCGCTGGCGTTGACCTGCAGGTTCTGCACGATGGCCGGGTAGATGGATCCGATCACCAGGCTCGACACCAGCAGCAGCCCGGTCGCGATCAGCGGCAGCCGCCAGCGCCCGATGGCGGCGGTCACGATGAACAGCAGGGCGACCAGGATGGCGATCCCGGCCAGGATCCACTTGCTCGGGATGGTGGCGTTGACGTCGGTGTACCCGGCGCCGGTGATCGTGACGCTGCTTCCGATCGGCGATTCGTCGGTGAGGGTCGAGTACTGGTCGAGCCAGATGCTGACGGCCTGAAGGGCCACGTAGATCGCCGCGGTCAGGGCCAGCTGGATGCGCGCGGGGCGGGTGATGCGCACCTCGCGACCCGAGATCCGGATGCCGCCGTACAGATAGTTCGTCGCCAGCGCGGCCAGCCCGGCCACGATGAGGGCAGCCGAGGCGTAGCCGATGATCCCCCGGTACAGCGGCAGTTCGTAGACGTAGAACGACACGTCGAGGTGGAACTGCGGGTCGAGCGTGCCGAACGAGGTCCGGTTCAGGAACTGCAGAACGGTCGGCCATCTGGTCGCCGTCGAGACGCCCATGAAGATGCCGAGCACGACCGGGATGCCGTACATCGCCAGCCGGCGAAGCGGCTCGATCACCTGCTGGTAGCGGTCCAATTGCGAGTTGAGCTTCGCGTACACCGGTCGTGCGCGGAAGGCGATGAAGATGCTCAGCCAGACCAGCAGCGCCATGGTGAGGAAGCCCACCACGAACATGATCGCCGTGGCATACCACTGCGTGGTGAGCACGTTGAGGTAGCCCAGCTGGTCGAACCAGAGCACGTCGGCGTACAACCCGGAGAAGATGAAGAACAGGATCACCAGCACGGCGATCGCCGCGGCCGTGATCGCGATGGCGGCACGGCTTCGATTGCGGGGTGCCTGCGGCTGGGTACTGGCGGTGGAGGACGTCACGCGACGATCCTAGGGTCGCGAGCAGGTAGCGAGCTTGGAAGTGTCGCCGCCCGCCGCGATCACCCGGACGTCGGCCAGCGAGTCGTCGAGCGTCTTGACCGCGAACACCGTCAGTCCGCTGGGGATGTGGCCGGTGACCTCGTTGCAGTTGGACTCCGGCGCGAGGAACCAGGTGGCGCCCGCGTCGCGCGCGCCGTACAGCTTCTGCCGGATGCCGCCGATCGGGCCGACCGCGCCATCCGGGTCGATGGTTCCGGTGCCCGCGATGTGCGCGCGGCCGGCGAGGGCGCCCGGCGTGAGCTTGTCGTAGATGCCCAGAGCCAGCATCATCCCGGCGCTCGGGCCGCCGACATCCTGCAGCTGGATCTTGACGTCGAAGGGGAAGGTGAAGGTCGATCCGGTATAGACGCCGACGGCCGGCTTCTTGCTGTCGGGGCTGATCGCCGGCGTGATCTCGAGGGTCTTGAGCGTGCCGTTGCGACGGATCACGAGTACGAGCGGCTTCGAGACGCCGTTGCTCTGCACCGCGTGCTGCAGCATCGTGAGCCCGGTCACCTCCTCGCCGTTCACGGTCACCAGCTCATCGCCCGCCTTCAACCTGCCGGCCGCCGGTGTGCCCTTGATGACCTCGGCGACGACCACCGTCGCGGTGTAGGCGATCTTCAACTCGGTCAGCGCGGCCGCCGTCGCGGCCTGCTGCGAGTTGGTCATGTCGATCGCGCTCTCGGCGTTCGACTGGTCTTCGGTCTGCCCCGGGGGGTACAGCTCGTCGAGCGGGATCGCCGCGCGGCTGGGGTCGAACCACGAGCCGGCCAGCTCGATCCAGCTCACCGTGTTCTGCGGCGAGCCGTTTTGGTAGACGGTGAGCATGTCGAGCACGCCGGTGGTGGGGTAAGTGGTCCGGCTCGGGATCTCGATCAGGGGCACGGCCTTGCCGTTCACCTCGGTCTTGCCCAGCACGTCATACACCGGGCCGGGGCGCTCGACGGCGTAGGGCGACGGCGATGTTCCGAGCAGGAGGGTGCCAGCCACGGCGGCCACCAGGAGGAGCCAGCCGATGGCGCGGCCCACACGTCCGCGGTCGGAGAAGAAGGTGCGCACCGTCGGTCTGTCGCCTGTCGTGAGTCGGGGCTGGAGTGAAGATGGGTCGGGTCTGTTCGCTGCTGGCGGAGCCCGCTGCTGGCTCAGCCTAGGCGAATCCCCCGGCCGGCTGAGCGGGCGAGGGCTACCTTAGAACGCATGGCTGATGATTCGCGGGACGAGCCGTCTGAAGACGACTTCCGCGACATGCTGCGCGATTTTCTCGCCGGCAACACGGATCTCGACCCGGCGAAGCTCGCGAGCGCCGCGGGGCTTCCTAACGACCCCGAGATGGTGCAGCGCCTGATCGGGCAGCTGCAGCAGGCGCTGCAGAACAGCGGCGAGGGCATCAACTGGGGCCTCGCTCTCGAGCAGGCCAGGGGTCTGGCGACGCGGTCCGCCGTGGTGAGCACACCCGCCGAGACCTCGGCCCTCGAGCAGGCACTGCACGTGGCCGCGCTCTGGCTCGACGAGGTCACCTCGATCGCCGAACTGACCGTGCCCCCGGTGCTGCTCACCCGGGCCGGGTGGGCCGAGGCCACCATGCCGGTCTGGACCCAGCTCGCCGAACCGGTCGCCCACTCGATCGCGAACGCCCTGACCGGTGTGCTCGAAGAGCAGGCCGGCGAAGAGCTGGGCGGGATGCTCGGCAACGCCGGGCAACTGATGCGCAACGTCGGCGGCACGCTGTTCGCCATGCAGCTCGGTCAGGTGGTCGGCCAGCTGGCCGGCGAGGTGGTCTCGGGAGGCGACGTCGGCATCCCGCTGCTCGACGGCGAGACGCGGCAAGCCGCCCTGGTCGCGCAGAACGTGGATGCTTTCGGAGCCGGCCTCGACATCCCGGTGGACGAGGTGCGGCTCTACCTCTCGGTGCGCGAACTCGCGCACGCGCGCCTGTTCCGCCACGCCAAGTGGCTGCGGCTGCACCTGCTGACCCAGGTGACCGACTTCGCCCGCGGCATCCGGATCGACACCGACCGGCTCGAAGAGCTGGCCGCCGACTTCGACCCGCAGAACCCCGAAGAGCTGCGGGCCGCGATGACCAGCGGCGCGCTGATCCCGCCGAAGAGCGACGAGCAGTTGGCCGCGCTGGGCCGGCTCGAGACCATGCTCGCCCTGATCGAGGGCTGGGTGGATGTCGTCACGGCCGCCGCGACCGAGCGCCTTCCCAAGAGCGTCGCGATCGCCGAGAGTGTGCGGCGCCGCCGCGCCGCGGGAGGGCCGGCCGAGTCGGCCTTCGCCACGCTGGTCGGGCTCGAACTGCGGCCGCGCCGGCTGCGCGAGGCGGCGGCGATGTGGCAGAAGGTGACGGATGCCGTGGGCAACGACGGGCGCGACGCGCTGTGGGCGCACCCCGACCTGATCCCGACCGATGCCGACATCGACGACCCCGCCGCGCTGATCACGCGCCTCACCTCGGGGACCCGCATCCCCGATGACGTCGACATGGCGATCGAAGACCTGCTGAACGACGACGGAGAGAACCGGCCGCACGAGGTGTGACCCACCGGCGGTCCGCACTCGTGCGGCGACTCCGGTGCCGCGACGACCGGCCTCGGGGCTCCCTTCCGGCCCATTTCACTTCGCGCTCAATTCAGCGCGAAGTGAAATGGGGAAATCGCACGCCGTCGCCCCGGCGGGCGGCGGCCGGCGGCTTGCGGGCGGCGGCCGGCGGCTGGCGACCCGGCGTGGCGCCGTGCGGGGAGCTGTGGACGGCGGGCGACGCCGGCCCGGTCGCCGCGGCATCCTGTCCCCATGGTGCTCAAGGTCGCGGCGGCGGTGCCGCTGGTGTGGCGCAGTCCGAGCAGTCTGCAGTTCGGGGTCGACCGGCCGCAGGTCGTGCTCGACGGCGTGGACGAGCGCACCGAGCGGTTGATCGCCGCGTTGGTCGGCGGTATCTCGTCCAGCGGATTCGACATGATGGTGCGCAGCACCGGTCTCGCCGTCGAGGAGGCCACCCGGCTGCTGGGCCGGCTCGAGCCGGTGCTCGAGCGCGAGACGGCGGCCCCGACGGCCCGTATCGCGGTCAGCGGGAACGGTCCACTCGCCGATGAACTGCGGCAGGTGCTGCGGACGGACGGGGTGCTCGCCGACTCCGACGTGCGCGCGCCCGACCTGGCGGTCATCGTCGCGGGCTGGGTGATCGCACCCGAGGATCACGGGAGTTGGTTGCGCCGCGACATCCCGCACCTGCCGGTGGTGGTCGGCGACGGCGGCGTCACGGTGGGTCCGCTGGTCGAGCCGGGAGCCGGACCGTGCCTCTACTGCGTGCAACTCACTCGCACCGACGACGACCCGGCGTGGCCGGCGATCGCCACGCAGCTCTGGAATCGGCCGGCGCCGGCGATGACGCGACTGGCGGTCACCGAAGCTGCGGGGGTGGCGGCGCGGCGCGCGCTGGAGCGGGGGCGGTCGGCCGGGGTGGTGGTCTCGACAGGCTCGACCACCGAGGCGGCGACGAGTTGGCACCTGGCGGGCGACAGCGGGGTGGTCAGCTCGCGCGAGTGGACGCGGCACGCGGCGTGCCGCTGCGCAGCTCGTGAAGAAAGCGACTGGGCTCCCGCTGCTGACCCCGCGGACCCATCCGCGACCACGACAGCAGCAGCCGTCGCCGTGCCCGCGTGATCCCCACGTAGAACAGGCGGCGCTCCTCATCGACGGCCGCCGGCGTCCTGGCGTAGTTGATCGGCAGCATCCCGTCGCTGAGCCCGATGAGGAAGACGGTCTGCCACTCCAGGCCTTTGGCGCTGTGCAGGGTCGAGAGCACCACGGCCGCCACGGTCAGCTCGTTGTTGCTCTCCTCGCGATCAGCCAATTCGGCCGAGAACCGCTTGAGCGACACCGAGTCGGGCACCTCGTTGGCGAAACGCACGATCGCATCGAGCGCGTCCCAGCTCTCGCGCGGCAGGGATGAATCCTCGGGCAGCAGGCTCCAGCCGAGTTCGCGGGCGAGGTTCGAGACGATCGCGCGGGCCGGTTCGTCGGGTTCCGAGTGCACCTGGACCCGCAACGCGAGCAGCAGTTTGCGCACAGCGGGCAGCTTGAAGAACTTGCTGGCGCCCAACTGGCGCGTCGCGACTCCCGCCTGCTTCAAGGCCGCCTCGACGGCGACCGCTTGCTCGTTGACCCGGAACAGGACCGCGATGTGCTCGGGCCGAGTGCCCGCCTTCAGCTCGGCCGCGATCGCACTCGCCACCGCCTGGGCCTCGGCCGCGTCGTCGTCGAACACGGCGACCGCCGAGACCGTCTCGGCCGAGGTGCTGGTCGGGCGCAGCTCGAGAGCGCCCGCCCGGTCGTGCATCAGCCGGTTGGCCAGGCTCAGCACGGCAGGCGTCGAGCGGTAGTTGCGCTCCAGCCGCACGATGTGCGCCTGCGGGAACTCCCGCTGGAACCCGAGCAGATACTCGCTGGTGGCGCCCGTGAAGGAGTAGATGGTCTGGCTGGCATCCCCCACCACGCAGACGTCGGTGCGGTCGCCGCGCCAGAGGGTGAGCAGCCGGTGCTGCAGCGGCGAGACGTCCTGGTACTCGTCCACGGTGAAGAAGCGGTACTGGGCTCGCACCGCCGCGAGCACGCGCGGTTCGGAGTCGAGCATCCCCGCGGTGGCGAGCAGGACATCCTCGAAATCGAGGCGGCGACGATCGTCTTTCAACTGCTCGTACCGGGTCTGGATGTCGACCACAGCCCCCACATCGAGCCCGCCCGGCATCGGCCGCTGCTGCCGGGTCACGGCGGCCGCGTAGCCCTCCAGACTCAACTCGGATGTCTTGCGCCACTCGATCTCGCCCGCCAGGTCGCGCAGGGTGCCGCCGCCGAGCCGCAGGTGCAGGGCATCCCCGGCCTCGGAGATCAGTCGCGACTTGTTCTCGACCAGCTTCGGAGAGGGGCCGCCCACGACATCCGGCCAGAACTGCCCGAGCTGGGCCAGCGCCGCCGAGTGGAAGGTGCGCGCGATCGCCCCCTCGGCGCCGAGCTGCCGCAACCGCTCGCGCAGCTCGGCGGCGGCTTTCGTGGTGAAGGTGAGCGCCAGCACGCTTCCGGGCGAGTAGGTGCCGGTACGCAGCCCGTGGGCGATCCGATAGGTCAGGGCGCGGGTCTTGCCGGTTCCCGCCCCGGCCAGGATGCAGACCGGCCCGAGCAGAGCGACCGCGGCCTCGCGCTGCTCCGGGTCGAGCCCGGCGAGCAGCTCGTCATCGAGGGCCGGAGTCATGGCTGCGCTCTCACCACGAGCCGCCTCACCATCGGCCGCCATCCGGCAACTCGCCGCCGTACCAGTCGTCGATGATGGCGCGCGCGATCGAGGTGGTGCCCGGCAAGCGGATCTCGCCCGCTGCGTTCGCCGCCGCCAGCTCGTCGCGGCTGAACCAGCGCAGCTCGAGGATCTCGTCGCCGTCCGGGCGGCCCTCGGTCGAGCTGCCGGGAGCGACCCGGGCGCGGAATCCCACCATCAGCGAGGCCGGGAACGGCCAGGGCTGACTGCCCTTGTAGACCGGGTCGACCACCCGCACGCCCGACTCCTCGAACACCTCGCGGAGCACGGCGGCCTCCAGCGACTCCCCCGGCTCGACGAATCCGGCCAGCAGCGAGAAGCGGTTGGACTCCCACAGCGCGTTCGAGCCGAGCAGCAGCCGGTCGTCATCATCCGTGATGCCCACGATGATTGCGGCGTCGGTGCGCGGGAACAGCTCGGCGCCGGTCTCGGCGTCGCGCCGGGTCCAGCCCGCCGCATCCGGGATGCTGGGGTGCCCGGTGCGCGGCGAGAACGCGTAGCTCGCGTGCCAGTTGGCCAGCGCGAGGGCCTCGGTGAAGAGTCCCGCATCCCGGACGCTGAGCTCCGCGCCGAGCAGCCGCAGGTCTCCCCACAGCGCCGCGTCACTCTCGAGCTCGCCGCTGTCGAGGGCCGCCGTGTCCATCTCGGCGGCGGTCGTCTCATCGACCACCAACGCGACGATCGGCGCTCCGAGCGGAAGGTCGGGTTCGTCGTCGATCGACCGGCCGAGATACAGGCCGAGCTCGAACGCGGGCGCCCGAGCTGCCTCGAGCAGGGCGATGCGTGCCGGGCCGGCGAGCAGCACCTTGCGGTCGTGCAGCACCAGAACCCGGGCGCGCGGATCGGCGAGCACCGCCTCGAGCCCGAGGGTGCGCGAGAGGTGATCGCGATCGATCGACGCGCGGGCCAGCGGCAGCCGGGAGCCGAAGGAGTCGATCAAACGGCTACCTCCGGAGCGGGCGAGAAGGGCGTGGCGTGCGGCCGGGGCGGGCGCCGACCGACCTACCCTGTCGTCATGGCCAGATCCCCCTTCACTCTAGCCGCGCTCGCCACCTCGGCCGTGGCCGAGCTCGACGTCGTCGGGGCGCAGTCCTTCGGCTCGACCGGTCAGGGCGACTTCGACGCGGCCCTGCTGACCGGCAGCGATGGCAGGCACTGGGTGGTGCGCGTGCCGCGCAGCGAGCGCGCCGAGGCCGAGCAGTCGGCCGACCTGGTCGCGCTGCGCGCACTCAGCGCCGGCGTGCGCAGCCGTCTGCCCTTCGCGGTGTCGACGTTCGCCGGGCAGGTCCCGGTCGGCGGAACCCGTGCTGTCGTCTACGAGTTCGTCTACGGCGCCAAGCCCTCGCTGGCGCAGATCACACCCGAGCTGGCGGCCTCCATCGGCGCCGGCATCGCCGCCATCCACGCCCTGCCCACCTCCTTCATCGTCGATTCCGGCCTGCCCGGCCACAGTGCCGTCGACGGTCACCGCGCCGCGATCGCACTGATCGACCGAGCGGCGGCCACCGGGCTGGTTCCGATCGCGCTTCGCCAGCGCTGGGAGGCGGCGAGCGCCGACTCCGCGCTCTGGCAGTACACGCCGACGGTGATCAACGGCTCGTTCGGCTCCGACTCGGTGCTCGCCGCATCCGATCAGCTCACCGGCGTGCTCGGCTGGCACGGGCTGCGCGTCGGCGATCCCGCCCTCGACCTGCAGTGGCTGCTCGGCTGCGGCCAGGCGGGCGCGACGGATTCCGCGTTCGACGCCTACAGCGCGGCCCGCGGCCAGATCGACCGCCAGTTGCGGCAGCGCGCCACCCTGCTCGCCGAACTCGAGGTCGCCCGCTGGCTGCTTCACGGCACCGAGGTGCGCAGCACCGAGATCGTGGATGACGCCGTCGAGATGCTCTCGGCCCTCACCGACGACGCGCAGAAGACCCTCGGCAGCACGGTGAGCGGCGACACCGTGGACCTCAGCGATGTGCGCTTGCGCGGCTCCTTCGTCAACACCGACGAGATCGAGGCGCTGCTCGACCGGTCTGAGCGACTGACCCGCTGAATCGGGCGTCGAGGAGTCCCAGCTGGGACCCTTCGACGGCACGCGGCCACCATGTGCGACCACTCGCGGCGCGCACGCGGGATCAGCTCACTGCCACCGCGTCCGGGCGCTTGACGATGCGCACCAGCCGACGCGGCCGGCGCAGGTCGACGCGCAGCGTGAGCTGGTGGCGGCGTCCGAGGATCACGGCGACCACGAGGCCGGCCACCGCGGGCACGCCGCCCGCGACGAGGAAGGCGGCCTGCGCGCCGAGGTTCTGCGCGATCCATCCGATGATCAGACCGCCGGCCGCCTGACCGCCCACGTTCACCATGATGTAGAACGACATCACGCGGCCCCGGATGCCCAGATTGGTCGAGAGCTGGGTGAGCGATTCCGAGGCGGTGGCGAAGGCGATGCGTGTGATGCCGATGCCGACCAGCGCTCCGAGGAAGATCAGGTACAGCGGCGCGACCCCCGCGAGCGCGGTGACGGCGCCGTAGACGATCACCGCGATGACGATCGCACGCAGCCGCAGCTGCCGGCGACGGGTGGACAGCAGCGCGCCAGCGAGGGCGCCGGCCGCGGCAAGCGAGCTGTAGAGCCCGTAGCCCGCGGCGCCGGTCTGGTAGGTGACATTGGCCGACGCGGTGAACAGCACCGGCAGGTTCATGCCGAACGTTGCGACGAAGAACATCAGCACGATCGGCCAGAAGATGGTCGGCTTGCGCACGACGTACTGCAGCGCCTCGCGGATCTGCCCCCTCGCGGCGACCACCGGCCGCGAACGGGTCAGTTCGTGCGTACGCATCAGCGACAGCGCGGCCACCGCGATGGCCGAGGTGCCGGCGTTGATCGCGATCGACCAGCCCGAGCCGACCAGGGTGATCAGCACGCCGCTGATCGCCGGGCCGAGCAGGCCGCCCAGGTGGAAGATACTCGCGTTCAAGGTGATCGCGTTGCGCAGCCGGTGCGAGCCGACCATCTCGCTGACGAAGGCAGAGCGCGACGGCGAATCGATCGCCATCGAGCAGCCGGTGATGGTCGCGACGACGAAGACCATCCAGGCCTGCGCGACCCCGGTCAGTACCAGGACGGCGAGCAGCCCGTTGAACACCGTGCCCACCGACTGGGTCATGATCAGCGTGCGGTGGCGTTTGTAGCGGTCCGAGATGACTCCGGCCCAGGGGCCGATCAGCAGGGTGGGCGCGAACTGGAGGGTGACCGTGAGCCCGACGAGCGCGACGTTTCCAGTCAGCTCGAGCACCAGCCAGTCGATGGCGACCCGCTGCATCCACCCGCCGACGTTGGCGAACAGCTGCCCCACGATGTAGAGCCGGTAGTTGTAGGCCCGCAGCGCGATGAACGTGTCGCGCCAGCGCGGCGCCTGCGTGATCACCGGGATGGGCTGGGTGACGCTCTCGGGATCCACGCCGCTGAGATTCGTCACGTTGATCAACGGTACGCTCGCAGTGGTCATTCGATTGTGGAATCGTGACTATAAGTACTATTGGATTTCTGAATAGGGTGGTGCCGCGATGTTCGACCCCGTGCTGCTGCGCACCTTCGTGGCGGTCGCCGAGACGCTGAGCTTCACCCGCGCCGGCGAGCTGCTCGACCTGAGCCAGCCGACGGTGAGCCAGCAGGTGCGCAAGCTCGAGGTGGCGGCGGGTCGGCAACTGGTGGCGCGCGACACCCGGGCCGTCTCCCTGACCGACAACGGGGATGCCATGCTCGGCTTCGCCCGCAGCATCTTGGCGGCGCACGACGAGGCCGCCGCCTACTTCACCGGATCGGCGATGCGCGGCCGCCTGCGCTTCGGCTCGGCCGACGACCTGGCGCTGACGCAGCTGCCGCAGATCCTGCGCGACTTCCGGCAGCTGTACCCGCAGATCAACCTCGAGCTCACCGTCAACCAGAGCGGTGCGCTGGCTCGGCGGCTCAAAGCGGGCCAACTCGACCTGGTGTACATCAAGCAGGAGCCCGGCCAGCCCGACGGCCGCGTCGTGCGCCGCGAGCAACTGGTCTGGGTGGCGCACAAGTCGCTGCAGCTCGAGCCGGACCATCCCGTGCCCCTGATCGTCTATCAGGCGCCATCCCTGTCGCGCAGCGCGGCGATCAAGGCCCTCGAGGATGGCGGACGCACCTGGCGCATCACCTGCAACGTCCGCGAGATCAATGGGGTCCTGGCCGCGTTGCGCGCGGGAATCGGGGTGGCGGTGTTCCCGCAGAGCCTGATCCCGGCCGACCTGGTGCCGGTCTCGGGCGCCTTCGGCCTGCCGGCGATCGGCGAGGTCGACTTCGCGCTGCTCGACAACCCGCGCGCGGCGCGCGAACCGGTTGATGCGTTGGTCTCGGCGATCGTGGCGCGGTCGTCGCTGGGCACGGCAGGCGCGTAGCTCGCGCCACTGCGAGGAGATGGTTGGCGTGCTCGCGAGTCGCTCCCCCGGGAACCGCCGAGCCCCCGTGGATGCATGAGCTCCGCCTCATATGAGGCGGAGCTCGCACGTTCTGAAGACGGTCGCCGCGAACCTGCAGCGCAGACCACTAGGCGAACGCTGCCCGCCACCGTGCCAGCAGCTCGGCCTCGTCGTCGATGTGGTCCGGCCGGATCACGCGATCGTCGGCCACGAAGTAGAAGGCGGCGCTGATCCGGCTCGGCTCGATGCCGGCCCACTTCGAGTAAGCCAGCCGGTAGAGCGCGAGCTGCAGCGCCTTGCGCTCCAGGTCGTCGGCATCCTTCGGAGCCTTGCCGGTCTTCCAGTCGACGACCTCGAAGCCGCCATCTTCGGTGGCGTAGATCGCGTCGATCTTGCAGATCACGATCCGGTCGTCGAACGGCAGGTGGATCTCGCGCTCCACCTCGGTCGGGCGCCGATCGGCCCACTCCGATGCCTCGAAGGTCGCGCGCAGCCGGGCCAGGTCGGCGGCCTCGACGCCGTCCCCCTCGTCGTCCAGCTCGATGGCCGGGGCGTCCAGCTCGTCCGAGCCGGTGCCGACGCCGTAGCGGTTCTCGACCCAGGAGTGGAACAGCGTGCCCAACCGGGTCGCCTTGAACGGCTTCTCGGGCATCGGGCGAAGCAGCGACGAGGCGACGGCATCCGGGTCGGTGACGAAGTCCTTGAACCGGGATGCCGGCACCCGAGTCGGCAGCGACACCGCGCCCGCGCCTGCCAGGCGTCTGGCTCGTTCGGTGAGCAGCAGTTCGAGCTCATGCGCCCACGGCCCGCCGATCGCGGGGGTGGCGGCCCGGACCGCGCCGGCCGCGGCCTCGACCGCCGGGCGCCGCCTGCCGAGCGGGTCCATCGGCCAGGTGATCCACTCGAGGTCGTCGCCGAGCGGGTTCTCGAGGTCGGCTGGAGCCGCGGGGAGCCCGCCGATCACGCCCGCCGTCGCGAGCTCGCGCAGGAAGGTGCTCGGCTCGCGGAAGGCCTTCTGCGTCGCCCAGAACGAGCCGCTGAGCAGCAGCTCGTGCCGTGCCCGGGTCACCGCGACGTAGGCGAGGCGCCGCTCCTCGTCCTGCACGCGCTGCCAGACGGCCGTCTTGAAGCGGTCGCGGCTGTCGAGCAGCTCTTTGCGCGTCGTCGCCCACTCCCAGTCGAAGACCGGCAGATCGGCCGCGTCGCCGCGGAACGACCACGGCAACTGACCGAACGCGAGCCAGCCGTTCGTTCCGTCGATCGGCTTCATGGGCAGTTCGTCGGCGACCAGGCGCGGGACGGCCACCAGGTCCCACTCGAGGCCTTTGGCGCCGTGGATGGTGAGGATCTGCACCGTGCCCGGCTCGGGATCCTCGGGGCGTGGCGCGAGGTCCTCGCGCTCCTCGGCCGCACGCAGCCAGGCCAGGAAGCCGCTCAGTTCGGAGCCCACCCGCGTGCTCGCGTCATCCAGGGCCAGATAGCCGTCGATGGCGTCGAACAGCGCCTCCATCGGCGCGCCGCCGAGCGGGCGGTCCTCGTTCGCGACCACCTCGATGTCGAGCCGCAGCTCCTGCTCGACGAGCGAGACCAGATCGGGCAGGGAAAGAGCCACCCGGGCTCGCAGCCGTGCGACCACCTGACCGGCGTCCTTCAGCCGCGCCAGGCCCAGCTCGCTGAAATGCGCGAGGGCGGTGTGACCGTCGGGGGCGTGCGCGACGAAGTCGAGGGCATCGACGATCGAGCCGCCCTCGCCCTCGGTCAGGCTGGAGCGCATCCGCTCCTTCACCTCGTCGGCGTAGACCTGCTGCGCGTGGTCGCGGTCGCGCAGCCACGACGCCAGGCGGTTGAGCGCGTGCAGATCCTGCGCCCCGACCCGCCAGCGCGAGCCGGCCAGCAGGCGGATGAGTTCCAGGCCGGCCCCGGGATCGCTGAGCACCGAGAGCATCGCCACCAGATCCGCGATCTCGGGTTCAGCCAGCAGCCCGCCGATACCGAGCACGTGGTACTTCACCCCGCGGGCCTTGAGCGCGCGCAAGAAGTAGGGCTGAGTCTTGCGCGCGCGGAACAGCAGCGCAGCCGAAGGCGGCTCGGCGACGATCGAGCCATCGGACCGCTCGACCCGACGCTGGCGTTCGGGAGCTCGCAGCCGCTCGGCGAACCACCCCGCGACCGCGTCGGCCTCGGCCTCCAGGTGCTCCTCGAATCGCACGACGATCGGCACCTCGCTCGCGGTCGGCGCCGGGGTCAGCTTCTCGACCGGCACCCGCGAGGCGAGCGAGAGCGGCGCCACCAGGGCGTTCGCGGCGTCGAGGATGCGGTGCCCGTTCCGCCAGCTGGTCGAGAGCGGATAGGCCCGCCCGCTCGCCCCGAACTGCGAGCCGAACTGCTCGAGGTTTGAGGCGGACGCGCCCCGCCATCCGTAGATCGACTGGTTGGGATCGCCGACCGCCATCACCGGATGCCCGGCGAACAGCTCGGCGAGCAGCCAGGTCTGCACCACCGAGGTGTCCTGGTACTCGTCCAACAGCACGACGCGGTACCGGTCGCGGAGCTCGGCCGCGACTACCGGCTGCTTGTGCAGGATCTTTAGCGCGAGTGCGACCTGATCCGAGTACTCGACCGCACTGCGGGTGAGCTTGGCCGCCTCGTACTCGCCGACCAGGTCGACCAGCACGTCGAGCGCACCGACCGCCGACGCCATGCCGTCGACCGCGGCGTAGGCGCCGCGACCGCCGGGCGGCAGGTCGGCCACCGACGCGAACCGCCGGGCGAACCGGCGCACCTCGTCGGGCTCGGCGATGTTCTCGGCGATGGCGCGGCTCAGCCCGAGCACCGCGTTGGTCACCGGGTCGAGGTTCTTGTCGAGCTCGGGCAGCAGGGGATGCCGCGATCGGGTCACCGTGGCACGGGCCAGCTGCCAGGCGCCCGCTTCGCCGAGCACGGCTCCGTCGCCCTCCCGCCCGACCAGGATCGCGTTGTCGCGGAAGATCGCGTTGGCGAAGGAGTTGTATGTCGACACCGACGGCGCTTGGAACGGATCGTGATCGGGGGCGGTCAGCCCGGCAGCGGCCAGTTGCTCGATGCGATCCCGAATGCGCACCAGCAGCTCGCCGGCCGCCTTGCGCGTGAAGGTGAGTCCGAGCACCTGGCTCGGCTGCACATGCCCGTTGGCCAGCAGCCAGAGCACCCGGTTGGCCATGGTCTCGGTCTTGCCACTGCCCGCACCCGCGACGACGAGGGCCGGAGCGAGCGGCGCCTCGATGACGGCCTGCTGCTGCGCGGTCGGCGCAGGCAGTCGCAGCTCGCGTGCGATGTCGAGCGCCGAGTACCGGCTCGGCGGCGCCAGCGGAAGGGCCGCGTCGCTCGGCGGCTGCAAGGGCAGGTCAGTCACTCGACACCGCCCGCACCCGATGCAGCCTCAGCCGAGGGATCGTGCCGTAGCCGCCGTACTGCTCCAACTCGAGCCTGCCCTCGAACTCGGCGGCCGCGATCAGGATGGCCGCCTGCCGGATGCGCTCGCGCACCGCCTCCAGCCCTTCGGCATCCAGCGGCGCCTGATGACCGTCGCGATAGCGCTTCCCGTCTTTGCCCTCGCGCACATAGAGCAGCTTCGCCCCGCCGGGAGCATGGTCGCCGTGCACGGCCAGAGGTTCATCGAACTTGCCCTCGGCGTAGGCCAGTTGGTACGCACCGAGCTGGGGATGCGCGGCGACCGCCGTGGGCGAGGTGATCGGCCGGCCGGTCTTGAGGTCGACGATCACCACCTCGCCGTCTGGGCTGCGCTCGATGCGGTCGATGGAGCCGTTGACCACGATCGCCGGCCGGGGCGTTCCGTCATCACGCGGCTCGGCGCCGGCGACTTCGCCGTATTCGAGGGCGAAGCGGCCCTCGGCGGCGACCAGCTTCTTGCCGGCCTGGTCGAAGTCGGCCAGGTAGTCGGCCAGCGCCTCGGTGAAGGTGCGTGCCAACTTGCGCTGCCGCTCGGCCAGCCAGGGCGACTCGAACACCAGCTCTCCCCAGCGCGACTCGACCGCCGACCACAGCTTGTCGACGACCGGATCGTCGGTGGTTTCCATCGCCCAGTGCAGGATGGTGCCGACGCCGGCGATCACGCCCGAGTCGCCGCCGGCGATGGTCTCGAGGAACCAATCCAGCGGCGACTCCTCGAGCCGCTCCATGCGCGACGGCGAGACCGGGATGCTGCTGCCCTCGAACAGCGGACCGGTCGACGAGATCGGCTCGAGCCCGTGCCAGTCGTCGGGACTCGCGCCGGGCAGCCCGAGCCGCGCCAGTTCGGCGAGCGATCCGGCGGCGGCCGCGGCATCCGCGCGTGTCGACCTCGGGTCGGCCAGCGCGCGGCGCAGCCGACCGGTGAAGCCGCGCAACGAGAGCGGCGGCTTGGTCGCCGAGTCGATCAGCGGGGTCTCGGCCGGTAGCAGTGAGAAGAACACGCTGCGCTGCTCGTCGTCGTTGGCGACGGCCGAGAGGATGACGCGCTCCCGGGCCCGCGACACGGCGAGCGCGAACATGCGCAGTTCGTCGTCCAGCACCAGCTTGCGGTCGTCGATGGCCCGGTCGGCTGCGCGGTCGGCGGCGTCGCGGTCCGAGCCGTCGCCTGCGGCGTGCAGCGCACGCAGTAAGTTCTGCGGCTCGAGCAGCGATCCACGGGCGCGCAGATTCGGCCACACGCCCTCCTGCAGCGCGGCAACCACGACCGTGCGGAACTCGAGCCCGACCGCCCCGGACGGCGTGGTCACCAGCACCGCGTCTCCGCTGCGCCGCGGTGTCAGCACGTCTTCGGGCACCTCGGCGTCGAGCACCTCGCTCAGGAACTCGAAGGCCGGGGCATCGGGGCGGCGCTCGGCGAAGCGCTTGGCCGCGGTGAAGAGCGCGACCACGGCATCCAGATTGCGATCGGCCTCGGCGGCGACCGGTCCGCTGCCCAGCGCCTGATCGTGCCAGGGTTTGGCCAGCCGACTGCGGTCCCAGGCGAGCCAGAGCAGGTCTTCGATCGTGCCCTCGCTGGCCCGCAGCTCCGCGATGGTCTCGGCCAGGCGCTCCGCCTGCCGCGCCGGCCTGCTGTCGATCGTCGTGAGCCGACCCGGAGCGCTCAGCGCCTCGACCAGGAGCGCGTCGCTGGTGCGCGATCCGCCGCCCGCGAGCTCTTCGGCACGAAGCGAGAGCCGCAACCGGCGCAGCCCGAGGGCGTCGAGACCTCCGTACGCCGAGAGCAGCAGCTCGACCGCCAGCTCCGGCGTGAGTTCACTGCGTCCGACCCCGAGCTCGACCAGCGCCAGCAGCCCGCGGGCCGCCGTCTCGTCGCGCAGCGCGACGCCGCCGCTCGCCGTGCGGGTCGGCACCTCCGCCAGCGCCAGCGCCCGCGCGATCCCCGGGGCGTGCGCGCTGCTGCGCACGATCACGGCCAGTTCGCCCCATGGCACGTCGCGGTCGAGGTGCTCCTCGCGCAGCAGGCGCGCGATGGCGGCCCACTCGCGCGCCGGACTGGTGGCCTCGATGCGCGCCAACGGCACGGCAGCCGCCGATTCCGCCACGGCGGCACGCGCCTGACGCTGCCTCCCGGCCGCCGCCGTGCCTAGGCGGCCCTGCACGATCACCGCCGAGGTCAACGCGCGAAGCGGCTCGGGCTGGCGGTGCACGATGGGCAGCATGAGCTGCCCGAGCTCCGGGTCGCCGAGCACCGCGCTCAACCGGCCCAGGGCATCGGGCTCGCCGCCACGGAAGGCGTTGGTGGCGACATCCGGATCCCCGAAGGCGATCACGGCGACCCCGCGCTGCCGCAGCGCGCGCAGCATCGCGAGCGTTGACTCGGTCGCCTCCTGCAGGTCGTCGACCACGATCAACCGCAAGGACGTCACGCGGTCTCCGACGCCCGCCGTCTCGTCGATGCCCAGCTGGATCGCGGTGACCGCGAAGCGCGCCAGCTCGGCCGGGTCGAGTTGGGCTTCGCGGCTGGATGCGACGATCCCGAGGTATTCCTCGATGAAGTCGGCCGCCGCGACCCAGGCCGGGCGGCCGGTGCTGCGACCCAGTTCGCGCAGCCGGGCCGGATCCACGTCGTACTCGGTGGCGCGCGCCATAAGCTCGCGCAGCTCGGTGCGAAATCCGCGCAGTCGGCGCACCGCGGGCTCGAGGGGCTCGGGCCACCTGGGACCCGAGCCGCTCTCGAGATGCCCATCGAGGATGGCCGCGATGTCGGCATCCTGCTCGGCCGCCGTCACCAGCCGGGGCGGCGTCGCGCCGGCCGCCTTCGCCGCCGCCCCGACCAGCTCGAAGGCGAACGACGAGACGGTGCGAGCCAGCGGACCATTGGTCGGAGCACCGACGCGCAGCGCGAGCCGGTCGCGCAGCCGGGTCGCCGCGGCGCGCGACGGCGCCAGGACGAGCACCGAATCCGGCGACCAGCCCCTGCGGTCGATCCGATCGGCGACCAGCTCGACGATGGTGGTCGTCTTGCCCGATCCGGGCGCGCCGAGCACGGCGGCGGATGCCGCATCCGGCAGGTCGACGACCGCACGCTGGCCCTCGTCGAGAACGACCGTGCGTCCGGCATCCGGAGCCGCGCGCTCGAACCGGATCGCAGTCATGCGCCCACCGTACCCGGCCACTCCGACGGCGCTCGTTCTGCTGTGGGTGAACCCCGCCGCCCGGCCGGCAGGGCATCCCGTACTCTCCCTATGTGGACATTCGAATCGGTATCGCCAACAGCCCCCGCGAGCTCAACATCGAGTCGTCGCAGACTCCGGCAGAGGTCGAGAAGATCGTCTCGGCCGCATTGGAGTCCGAGGCCAAGTTCATCAAGCTGACCGACGAGAAGGGCAAGCTCTACATCGTTCCGGTCGCCTCGTTCTCGTATCTCGAAATGGGCGGCGAAGAGCGCGGCCGGGTCGGCTTCGTCGCCTAGTCCGTTCTCGTCGAACGTAGACTGACGGCGTGGAACAACTCATCTACGCCGCGGTGATCGGCGCCTTCATCGGGCTGATCCTGCACTACCTGCTTCCGAGCCGGCACCTGACCGGGTTGTTCCTGCTGCCCGCGGTCGGTGCAGCCGCCACCTGCGTCGGGTGGTCCGGGTCGGTCTGGGCGGGGCTCAAGCTCGACGGCGGATGGATCTGGGTGGTCGCGCTGGGCGCTGCGGCCGTCGCGTCGCTGCTGGTCGGGCTGCTGCTGCCGCGGGCGCGCAAGATCGCCGACGAGCAGCGGCTGCACCACCTGTCGGGCGGCCGCGCCTGACGCTGGTTGAGTAGCGGCGCCAGCCGCGTGTCGAAACCAGCTCGACCGGCAAGACGGACTAGGCCGTCAGACCGAGCGCATCCATGCGCCGGGTGTGCGCCGAGATCAACTCGGTGAACACCGGCTCGATGCGCTCCTCGCCCGGCAGCTCGCCGCCGATCGCGAGGGATGACCGGGCCACCAGCATGGTGTCGCCCACCAGGCGGCGTCCCCACATCGCGAGTCGCGAGGCCAACCGGGCGCTCGCGTCGATCGCGGTGCGCAGTTCGGCGACCAGCACGTCCTGTCCCTTGTCGATGTCGAGCAGCGCAGACACCCGCTCGCCCAGCGCGCTCGGCAGGCCGGCCGCGAGACCGGTGAAGAAGTCGGTCAGGAATCCCCCGGTCAGATAGCAGGTCACCAGCGTCTCGGGCCAGTCGGCGCCCTGAGTGCGGCGGCGGAAGTCGTCGAGCTCGGCGCGGAACGGCTCCATCGCGGCGACCGGATCGATGTGGGCGGCCTGCAGCTCGCCGATCAGCGCTTCGTGCGCCTCGAGCACCTCGGCCGTCGCCCGGCTCAGGCTGGTCTTCGCCTCGGTGGTCGGGGCCAGCGCGACCGCGCGACTCAGGTTCTCGAACAGCACCAGCGTGAGGTAGGCGAGCTGACCCAGGTAAACCTTTGGCTTCGGCGTGAGCTCGGCCAGTTCGACCCGGGCGACGGCGATCGCCTCGGAACGGGGGTGCACGTGCGGCGCGGCCACGCGCGGTCGGTTACCGCGGCCGAACAGGCGTTGGATCAGGCTGGGCACGATCCCAGACTAACGGGTGCCCGCCCGCGGCCCGCGTGAGGCATGCTCCGGCCCGGTAGACTTGCGTTTCTCGACTTCAGACAGGTTTTTTCGTGACTTTCACCGATCTCAACATCGACCAGGACATGGTCGACGCGCTCGCTGCGAAGGGGATCATCGAACCCTTCCCGATCCAGAGCCAGACCATCCCGCTCGCCCTCGACGGGCAAGACATCATCGGCCAGGCCAAGACCGGCACGGGTAAGACGTTCGGCTTCGGCCTGCCGCTCATCCAGGCGCTCGGGCTCCACCCGGAGCCCGGGGTGCAGGCGCTCGTCGTCGTGCCCACCCGCGAGTTGTGCGTGCAGGTGGCCGAAGACCTCGAGATCGCGGCATCCAACCGCGACACCAAGATCGTCGCCATCTACGGCGGCAAGGCCTATGAGGGCCAGGTGGAGCAGCTCAAGGCCGGCGCGCAGATCGTGGTCGGCACCCCCGGCCGCCTGCTCGACCTCGCCGGCCAGCGCCTGCTGAGCCTCAAGAACGTCAAGGTCATGGTGCTCGACGAGGCCGACAAGATGCTCGACCTCGGCTTCCTGCCCGATGTCGAGAAGTTGTTCGCGCAGACCGAGCCGACCCGCCACACCATGCTGTTCTCCGCGACGATGCCCGGCCCGGTCGTGGCCCTGGCCCGCCGCTTCATGAACAAGCCGATCCATATCCGGGCGACGGATCCGGATGAGGGGCTCACCCAGGCGAACATCAAGCACGTGATCTACCGCGCGCATTCGCTCGATAAGGATGAGGTGATCGCCCGCATCCTGCAGGCCGAGGGCCGCGGCAAGACGGTGATCTTCACCCGCACCAAGCGCGCCGCCGCCAAACTTGTCGAAGAGCTCAACGACCGCGGCTTCAACGCCGCCGCCGTGCACGGCGACCTCAACCAGGAGCAGCGCGAGCGCGCCATGGCCGCGTTCAAGGCCGGCAAGAAAGACATCCTGATCGCCACGGATGTCGCGGCCCGCGGCATCGACGTCAACGACGTCACGCACGTGATCAACCACACCGTGCCCGACGACCCCGACACCTACCTGCATCGCGCGGGCCGCACCGGGCGCGCGGGCAAGACCGGCATCGCGGTCACCTTCGTCGACTGGGACGACCTGCACAAGTGGGGGCTGATCCACCGCGGACTGCAGTTCGGCCCGCAGGAGCCGGTCGAGACCTACTCCTCGTCGCCGCACCTGTACAGGGACCTTGACATCCCGCACGACGTCAAGGGACGTCTGCGGGCCTCGACCCTGGTGCACGAACCGCGCGCCCGCACGGCCGGCTCGACCGGCGAGCGCGGAGGCTCGAACTCGGGCGGCGGCGGAGCCACCGGCTCGCGCGCGCCTCGTCAGCGCACCCGCGGCGGGACGGGATCGGGTTCGTCGGGCGGCTCGGGTTCGTCGGGCAGTGCGCACGTCGAAGGCAAGCCCGCCCACCGCGAACCCGGCGGCGGCGCCCACGACGGCACCGCACCGACTCGCCGTCGTCGCACGCGCCGCCGCACCGGCGGCTCGAGCGGCGGTGCCGCCACGCCGCCTGCGGCGTAGCGCGCTCCACGGGCGGCCACGAGCCGCGGCCGGGCAAGAAGGAGGGGGCTCCTGATCCCCCGACCCGAAGCCCCCACGGGATCTCGCGACGCGAACCCGATCGCATCGCGACATCCGCCCGGCGCCTAGTTATCCGCTGGGTACTAGGAGAGACCGGGTTGCCGCGGAACTATGACGCCGATTCGGGCGGCGATTCGTGCCGCCCGATTGCTCGGCGCGCCCGGCCGCTCGGCCCGCCTAGCCGCGGAACGGCACCGCGCCCGTTCCGCGCGCCACGATCTGCTCGTACACCTCGCGGCTCGTGGTGTTCTCGGCCAGGCGGTTCGGCTTGCCGTCGCCGTGATAGTCGCTCGAGCCGGTGACGACCAGTCCGAACTTCTGTGCCGCGGCCGCCCATTTCTCGGGTGAGCCCTGGGTGTTATCGCGGTGGTGCGCTTCGAGGCCGAACAGTCCAGCATCCACCAGTTGGCGCAGTCGGGCGTCGTTGAGCAGACGCTCGGGGCCGCGTGCTCCCGGATGCGCGATCACCGGCACCCCGCCGGCCTCGGCGATCAACCGCACCCCGACGACCGGCTCGGGCGCCTGATGCGGCTGGTAGTAGCCGCCGCGCCAATGCAGGATGCTCTGGAACGCCGCGCTGCGATCCGCCACATAACCGCGCGCGACGAGCGCGTCGGCGATGTGCGGGCGGCCGACCGTGGCGCCCGGCGTGGTCTGGGCGAGCACGTCATCCCAGCTGAGGTCGGGGTAGTCCTTGACGATCCGCGACACCATCGTCTCGGCGCGGTGCAGGCGCTCCTCACGGATCTCGGCCGTCGCCGCGACCAGCGCCGGGTTGGTCGGATCGACCAGGTACCCGAGCACGTGCACGCTCGCGTACTGCAGCTGGGTGCTCAGCTCCAGGCCGGGCAGCACGGTGATGCCGGTGCCGCGCGCGGCGTCGAAGGCCTCGATCCAGCCCGAGGTGGAGTCGTGATCGGTGATCGCGATCACGTCGAGGCCCGCGACCACGGCGGCTCCCACCAACTGGGCCGGAGTCTCGGTGCCATCGGACACGCTGCTGTGCGCGTGCAGATCGATCGGTCCCGACATCCCTTCATCGTATGGCCGGGCCATCGGCACCACCGGTTAGGCTCGTCAGGCCATGACCCGCCGCGTCCTCGCCGCGGCGATCATTCTGATCGTCGCCGCCGCCCTGCTGATCGCCGTGTGGCCGCAACTGTTCGGGCTCGAGCGCCAGGCGGGCATCGCGCAACTGGTGTCGATGCGCGGACTCGCCGCACTGGTGGCTGGTGTCGGCGTGGTCGCCCTGCTGCTGATCGCACTCCTGTCGCGGCACGCGCGCCGTCTCGCGGCATCCATCGCCCTCCTGCTCCTGGTCTTCTCGGGCGTCACCGCGGCCGTGCTCGCGACCCGGGGAGCCACCCCCGCCGGATTCCAGACCAAGGCGGCCGCCGACATCACGGTGCTCAGTTGGAACACCCTCGGCGACTCCCCCGGGGCCGCCGAGATCGCGAAACTCGCGCTCGCCCAGCACGCCGACATCGTGAGCCTGCCCGAGACCAGCGCCGAGACCGCCGACGCGGTGACGCAGCAGATGACCAGGGCCGGCTCGCCGATGCGCGAACTGCACGTCAGTTTCGACCAGGTCGCCAAGGCGCACACCACCGCGCTGCTGATCAGCACGAAGCTCGGCGAGTACCGGATCGATGCCGGGCACGGCTCGACAAAGACGCTGCCCAGCGTGATCGCCGTCCCAGTGACCGGCGACGGACCGACGATCGTGGCCGCGCATGCGGTTGCGCCGGTTCCGGGCGAGATGGCCAACTGGCGGCAGGGCCTCGACTGGCTGGCGCAGCGCTGCGGAGCGGGCGATGACGTGATCCTGGCCGGCGACTTCAACTCGACCCTCGACCACTACTCGGGCCTGGGCACGCCGACGTCGACAGGCGACGGCGACCTCGGCGCCTGTCACGACGGAGCACGCGCCGAGGGCAGTGCGGCGGTCGGCACCTGGCCCACCTCGTTGCCCGCGCAGCTGGGTGCGCCCATCGACCATGTGATGGCGAGCGAGGGGTGGACCTTCGTGGGATTCCGCGTGATCGGCAGCGAAGACGGCGCCGGAAGCGACCACCGGCCGATCCTCGCCCAACTGCGCCCCGGACACTGACCGGAGCTCCGCCCGGGTGGACAATGGATGCCATGGCCGACTCCACTCCTGCGCCCACCGCATCCGGCACCACCGCATCCAGCACCGCCACCGAGAACCCGAACGCGAACCGGTCGACGACGCCGGTGTCGACCACGTTCCGCGACTTCATCTCGACGCAGTGGGCCGAGCGCACCGAGAACCTGCCCGAGCCGCGTGAGGTGGCCGCCTTCGCCGCAGCACGCCGCCAGCGCATCTCGGCCATGCACCCGGGTGAGCGCCTGATCATCCCGGCGGGTCCCGCCCGGGTCAGGTCCAACGACACCGACTACGCGTATCGCGCGCACTCGGCGTTCTCGCACCTCACCGGCTGGGGCGCCGACGCGGTGCCCGACAGCGTGCGGGTCATGGAACCCACGGCCGACGGGCACGACGCGACCCTGTACTTCCGCGCAACAGCCGGCCGCGACTCCGACGAGTTCTACGCGAATGCGGCGATCGGCGAGTTCTGGCTCGGACCCCGCCCCTCGCTCGCGCACGTCAGCGCCGATCTCGGTATCCCGACGCGCGAGCTGGGCGAGCTGGAGTCGCTGCTCGAGTCGACCGGCGCGACCACTCGCATCGTGCGCGAGGCCGACCGCGACCTCACCGACCAGGTCGACGGGCGCCGCCTGCTGGATGCCGAGCTCGGCGACGACTCGCTCGGTGCCGACGGCCCCGACAGCGACGGCGACGCCAAGCTGCTGCGCGATCTGAGCGAGCTGCGGCTGGTGAAGGACGCCTGGGAGATCGCGCAGATGCGCGCCGCGGTCGCCGCCACCAAGCAGGGCTTCGACGACGTGATCGCCGACCGTCCGGCGATCACCGCGCATCCGCGCGGCGAACGCCTCGTGGAGGGCACCTTCAACCGCCGCGCCCGAGCCGAGGGCAACCAGGTCGGCTACGACACGATCGCCGCGAGCGGGGCGCACGCCTGCATCCTGCACTGGACCCGCAACGACGGGCCGGTCGTGCCGGGCGACCTGATCCTGCTCGACGCCGGCATCGAGCTCGACAGCCTGTACACGGCCGACATCACCCGCACCCTTCCGATCAACGGCACCTTCTCGGAGGTGCAGCGGCGAGTGTACGAGGCGGTGCGCGAGGCGGCGGATGCGGCATTCGCGATCGTGCGGCCCGGAATCCGGTTCCGAGAGATCCACGCGGAGGCGATGACGGTGATCGCCGCGAAGACTGCCGAGTGGGGATTCCTGCCGGTGTCGGCGGAGGAGTCGCTGGTCCCCGACGCCCAGTACCACCGCCGCTACATGGTGCACGGCACCAGTCATCACCTCGGGATCGATGTGCACGACTGCGCACAGGCGCGCCGCGAGCTCTACCTGGAGGGCATCCTCGAGCCGGGCATGGTCTTCACCATCGAGCCGGGGCTGTACTTCCAGCCGGACGACCTGACCGTGCCCGAGGAGTACCGCGGCATCGGCGTGCGCATCGAGGACAACATCCTGGTCACCGAGAGGGGCGCCGAGAACCTGTCCCTCGCCATCCCGCGTACGGCGGATGACGTCGAGGCGTGGCTGGCGGGGTCGGGCGCCTAACCCGCGTCCCGCCTCCCGCATCCGCGTCGATGACGGCGGTGTTCCGCGCCACGCGGCAACGCGTCCTCTCGCGGACTACTCCGGGAGCGGCGTCGCGATCGCCTCTTTGGCGCGAGCCGCGAGGTCCGTCGGCACCAGCACCTGGTAGTTCGACGCGAGCACCTGCTTGGTCGAATCGAAGTCACGGCTGCGCCGGTTGACCGCGTAGGTCACGAGGCGGAAGAACAATCCGAACGCAGCGCCGATCAGGATCGCCGCGACGAACAGCCCGATGTTGAACACCGGAGTGACGAAGGTGAAGAGGAAGCCGAGGAACAACCCGAACCAGGCGCCGCTCAGCGCACCCTCGAGGGCGGCCCTGCTCCACGACAGCTTGCGGGTCACGCGTTCGACCGACTTCAGGTCGTTGCCCAGGATCGACACCTGCGCCACGGGGAAGTCGGCCTTCGCGAGGTGGTCGACGATCGCCTGCGCCTCGGGATAGGTGTCGTAGGTGCCGATCACGTCTCCGGTCGGCACGCGGAGGAAGTCTTGGGGGCGAGAAGCGGGGGTGGGAGTGGTCACGGGCAGAGCTTAGTCGTCAGCGCCCGACCCCGGCAGAAAGCGGCGGCGCACGATAGGAATAGGGTTTCTCTGTGAGCGCCGCACGAGTCTTCGTCGCCCGATTGGCCGGGTGCTCCGTTTTCGACCCCGCGGGCGACAAGGTCGGCAGGGTGCGCGACGTCCTGGTCGTCTACCGCAGCACGCAATCCCCCGCCGTCGTCGGTCTGATCGTCGAGATCCCGGGCAAGCGCCGGGTCTTCCTGTCGATCGGGCGGGTCACCAGCATCGGTGCCGGCCAAATCATCACGACCGGGCTGATCAACCTGCGCCGCTTCGAGCAGCGCGGCGGCGAGGTGCGTGTCATCGCCGAACTGCTGGGCCGCAAGGTGACCCTGAAAGACAAGTCCGGCGAGGCCACCATCGAAGATGTCGCCATCGAGCAGACGGCGCCCGGCGAGTGGGCGGTCTCCGACCTGTTCCTGCGCCGACCGCGCACCGGCGCCTCGCCGTTCGGCAAGGGACCGACCCTCTTCGCCCCCTGGGACCGGATCAGCGAGAAGAAGACCGGCGGCGAGGCCCAATCGGCCGAGCAGCTCATCGCGACCTACTCCGACCTGCTGCCCGCCGACCTGGCGACGACCCTGCTCGACCTGCCGGAGGAGCGCAGGCTCGAGGTGGCCGAAGAACTGCCGGACGGCCGGCTCGCCGACGCGCTCGAAGAGATGAGCGAAGAGGACCAGGTCGAGCTCATCAGCCGGCTCGACGACGATCACGCGGCCGATGTGCTCGACCAGATGCAGCCGGATGACGCGGCCGACCTGATCGCGCAGCTGAGCGAGGAGCGCGGCGAGGCCCTGCTCGGCCTGATGGATCCGGAGGAGGCCGACGACGTGCGCTTCCTGCTCTCCTACGCGCCCGACACCGCGGGCGGTCTCATGACCACCGAGCCGATCATCGTCTCGGCCGACGCCACCGTGGCCGAGGGCCTCGCCCTCATCCGCCGCCACGAGCTCGCCCCGGCACTCGGCGCCGCGGTCTGCGTCACCCTGCCGCCCTACGAGCCGCCGACCGGCCGCTTCCTCGGGGTCGTGCACTTCCAGCGGATGCTCCGCTACCCGCCCAACGAGCGGCTCGGCACGCTGCTCGACCCCAGCCTCGAGCCCGTGACGGCCGACACCAGCGCCGCCGAGGTGTCGCGCATCCTGGCCAGCTACAACCTGGTCCAGCTGCCCGTCGTGGACGAGAACCACCGACTCGTCGGGGTGGTGACCATTGACGATGTCCTCGACTATCTGCTGCCGGACGACTGGCGAAGTTCGAACAGTGCGGATGACTCCGACGAACCCGAGCCCGTAAGCACTTCGACCGCAGCCATTCCGACCAGGAGGAGGGCATCGCATGGCACGCACGACTAGCTCACGCCGCGAGACCCGTCTCGACAACCCCAAGGGGCTGCGCACCAACTTCGCCTCGCGCTTCGGCAGCGGCGGGTCGTTCAACAGCGGCGACCGCTTCGGCCGCTTCTCGGAGTCGTTCGCCCGCGCGATGGGCACCACCTGGTTCCTCTTCGGCCTGACGGTCATGGTGATCATCTGGCTGATCTGGAACTCGGTCGCTCCGCGCGCGATCCAGTTCGACTCCCACCTGACCAACTTCACCCTGCTGACCCTGATCCTGTCGCTGCAGGCCTCCTATGCGGCCCCGCTGATCCTGTTGGCGCAGAACCGTCAAGACGATCGCGACCGGGTTCAGATCGAGCAGGACCGGCAGCGCGCCGAGCGCAATCTTGCCGACACCGAGTACCTGGCGCGCGAGGTGGTCTCGCTTCGACTGGCGATGAAGGATGTCGCGACCAAGGACTTCATCCGGGCCGAGCTCCGGGCGCTGCTGGAGGAGCTGGACGGCCCCGCGAAGGCGGAGGCCGGCAGCAAACCGGCCACCAAGTCGAGATGAGTTCCGAGGCGCTGCTCGCGGCACTCGGGCGGGTGCAGGATCCCGAGATCCGGCGCCCGATCACCGAGCTCGACATGGTGCGCGCCGCCACGGTGGCCGACGGCGTCGCGTCGATCGAGCTGAAGTTGACGATCGTCGGATGCCCCGCCGCCGATCGCATCGAAGCCGACGTGCGGGCTGCCGCGGCAACCGTCGAGGGGGTCGACCGCGTCGAGCTCGACATTGGAGTCATGACCGTCGCCGAGCGCGAAGCGCTCACCACGAGGCTGCGCGGCACCAAGAAGCAGCAGTTCGGGCCGGACTCCCTGACCAAGATCTTCGCGATCTCGAGCGGAAAGGGCGGAGTCGGCAAGTCCACCGTGACCGCGAACCTGGCGGTCGCGCTCGCCCAGCGCGGGCTGCGGGTCGGCCTGGTCGACGCCGACGTGTTCGGGTTCTCGATCCCCGGCATCCTCGGGATCGTCGGGGCGAAGCCGACCCAGGTGGGCGACATGATCCTGCCCCCGATCGCGCACGGGGTGAAGGTGGTCTCGATCGGCATGTTCGTCGATGGGCAGGCGGCCGTGAGCTGGCGCGGACCGCTGCTGCACCGCACGATCCAGCAGTTCCTGACCGACGTCTGGTTCGGCGATCTCGATGTGCTGCTGCTCGACCTGCCGCCGGGAACAGGCGACATCGCGATCTCGCTCGGGCAGCTGCTGCCCCAGGCCGAGGTCGTGGTGGTCACCACGCCGCAGCCGGCCGCCGCAGAGGTGGCCGAGCGCAGCGGACTCGTGGCCCGGCAGACCGGGCAGACGGTGATCGGGGTCGTCGAGAACATGACGGGGCTCGCGCAGGCCGACGGCAGCGTGCTCGAGCTGTTCGGCAGCGGGGGCGGCGACGAGCTCGCGACGCGCCTCGGCGTCCCGGTGCTGGCGCGGATCCCGTTGAGCGTCGCGCTGCGCGCCGGCGGCGACACGGGCGAGCCGATCGTGCTGAGCGGCACCGACGACCCGGCGGCCCGGGCCATCCTGTCGCTCGCGGACGCGCTCGCGACACGCGAACGGGGGCTGTCTCAGCGACACCTCCCGTTCACCACCTCGCAGTAGTCTCGGGGCATGGAGCGGCAGCACGTCTACGACGCTCCGCGCCCGAGTCTCGAGGGTGCCGGATCGCCCGAGGAGAAGCGCGCCTATCTGGCCCGCGTCGAGGAGGCCGTCGCTCTCGTCGAGGAGGGCCGCGAGGCGGTCGGGATCGTGCTGTCGCGCGAGACCAGCGACCGCCGGTTCAACGGCGCCCAGATCATCGTGGTCGAGCTCGAGATCGACGACCCGCTCGAGCCGGGTTCTCCGCGCATCCTGGTCTACGAGCACGTCTTCGGCCCCGCGACCGCGCGGCGTTGGCGGCCGGGCCGCGAGATCCCGATATGGATCGACCCGCGTGATCCTGATCGGATCTACGCGGGTCGGTGACTCACTGGCTGGTCGAGTAGCGGCGCTGCCGCGTATCGAGACCCCGTCTAGACGCGACGGGTGGGAACGCGGCGGTAGCCGTCGCGCGAGGCGAGGACACCGGTTCCGGCGATGGCCGCGACAGAGCCCGCGGCAAGCACGATCAAGAAGGTCATGTCTTGAGTACACCGCATCCGATCGTTTAGCACAATCGAACGTTTCTGCATTGCCGATGTAGTTGATCTTAATCGCGATACCATCAGAGCATGGATGTCCGCCGTCTGGGTCTGCTGCGCGAACTGGCCGAGCGCGGCAGCGTCACCGCCGTCGCGACGGCGCTGCACTTGACTCCCTCGGCCGTCTCCCAGCAGCTGAAGACCCTGGAGCGCGAGGCCGGGGTCCCGCTCACCGAGCGCGCCGGCCGCGGCCTCGTGCTCACCACCGCCGGCCATGCGCTGGCGCAGACGGCGCAGGATGTCGCGGTCGCCCTGCAACGCGCCGAGGCGTCCTGGGCCGAGTTCGTCGAGCAGCCGCGCGGCGAGGTCTCGGTCACCTTCTTCCCCACCGGCGGCGAGATGCTGCTGCCCGGATTCCTGACCAGGGTCACCGACGTGCCGGGCCTGAAGGTGGTCTGCACCGACCAGGATCCGCTGCTTCCCGACTTCGCCGACCTGACCGCCGATCACGACATCGCGGTCGCCGATGCCCCCGGCATCCTGCCCGGCTGGCGCGAGCGCGGGCTGGTCACCGTCGAGCTGATGCGCGAACCGCTCGACATCGTGCTGCCGGACGGGCATCCGCTGGCGGCCAAGGCAGAGCTCGCCCCGGCCGATGTGGTCGACGAGAACTGGATCGGGACGCACGAGGGCTACCCGTTCGACCGCATCCTGCAGCGCATCGGCGTGCTGACCGGCCACGAGACGCACATCGTGCAGCGCTTCGTCGACAACAGCATCGTCGAGGTGCTGGTCGCAGCCGGGCACGGGATCGCGATCCTCCCCCGCTTCACCACGCGCGACCGCGAGAACGGCCTGGTCACGCGTCCGCTGGTCGGTGTGCGCTCCGAGCGCGGGATCTGGGCGATCATGCGGCCCGACCGGGCGGTGCGCCCCTCGGTGCGGCTGGTCGTGGATGCGCTCCGGGACGAGGCGGCGGCGTTCCTCTCCGCCCACGCGAACTGAGCGGCGCTAGTTCAGCAGCTCGGCCATCTTCTGTGCGAAGGTGCGCGCCACGGCGAGTGCATGGCCGACGGTCGCATCGTTGTCGAACAGCGCCGAGAGCACGAGCTCCTGGCCGGGCACCCGCAGCTGCACGACGTGGCCCTTGCCCGACGCGATGATGATGTATTCGCTCGCGCCGATCTTCAGCTCGTGGGTCACTGCGTCGCCGAGCGCCTGCATCGAGCTCGCCATGCCGGCGAATCTCGTGCCGTCGGTCTCGCCGGGCAGACGCGCCACGTCGAAGCCGTCGTCGGTGAGCAGCGCGGCATAGGTGAGCGAACTGGACGCACCTTGCATGTCGGTGAGCAGGCCCGAGGCCGCCTTCACCACCGCCGGCTTGGTGTGCAGTCCTGGGCTCATGCTGTCTCCGCTTCCGTGATCATGCCGAACATCGCCCGCATCTCGATATTGGCGATCAGCGAGAGCAGTACATTCACCATTTGATCACGTTCGCGCGGATCCACCGTGAACACCGGGATCAGCAGTCCCGGGTTCGTGCGTTCCAGGGCCTCGGCGAACTGCGCGAGCGTCGGCCCGGCGACGACATCGGCCCGGGTGATGCCGATCACGACCCCGCCCCGGTCGTAGAGCTCGCGGAACTCATCGAGGAAGAAGGTCATCTCGCCGATGGGGTCGGGGGCATCGCTGTTGACGAGCAGGATCATGCCCTTGGCGCGCTTCTTGAGGATGGTCCACATGAAGTTGAAGCGCTGCTGCCCCGGGATGCCGTAGAGCCGCACCTTCTCGTCGCGATCGACCAGGATCTCGCCGTAGTCGAGCGCCACCGTCGTGGTCTCTTTGTCGACGATGTGCCGTTCGGAGTTGTTCGCCTCGGTGCGAACCACCTCGATCTCGCTCAGGCTCTGAATCGCGGTGGTCTTGCCGGCGCCCATCGGCCCGGTGAAGAGAATGACGTGCTCAGCCATCGGCTCGACCCAGTCGGGTGCGCAGCCGGCTGAAGAGGCTCTGCTTCTTGGCGGCCGCGGTCTCCGGGGCCACCACAGCCGCGGGGGCCTCGGCGGAACGGGCCAGGATGCGCATCAGGCTGAGCGCGTTGACCAGCCGCTGGGCGTCGGTCACCGCGACACCGGTGTAGCCCGCCAGCTCCTGAGTGCTCACGTAGGCGTTGCCCAGCACGGCGATCATCTTGACCTGGCTCATGTCGTGCGAGTGCTGGGTCAGGTTCGGCCACCGGGTGAGCCGGTAGCGCTCGCCGGGCGACAGCCAGAAGGCCGGGGCACCGTCGAAGGAGTTGAGGCCGATCTGCCAGAGCAGGCCGTCGAGGTCGGTGCCGGGCAGCTCGAACAGCGGCGGCGCGCCCGCACCACCCGGGATGGTCTCCAGGCCGGTGTGTACGGCATCCACCGGGAAGTGATCGAGAGGTGTCGACCACGAGAACGCGTGGCGCTCGAAGTCGATCAGCAGCGGACCGTGCATCTCGATGTTCATCTTGAGATTCATCGGGGTCTTCAGAACCATCACCGAACTGATCGCGATGGCCGCTTGCGTCCAACCGATCGAGACGGGAAAGCTGCCGGGCTGCGGGGCCGGCTCCGGGGCGACGTAGTTCCCGTCAATTGTCATAGTGCGCACCTCGCGCCTCAAGGAGGCCTATAGGCGGATCAGCATATCCGCTTCGGTTGCCTTGAACCGCGCCATCGCGAGACTCGACTTGGACTTGTCTCCGATGAGATACGTGAAGATCGACGGGTTGTTGGGAAGCGGATGGATGATCTGGACCTGGCTCGAGAGCGAGATCAGCATGTCATCGATCTTTTCCTTCGTCCCCAGCGCCCTCGTGCTCGCGAGTCGAGCACGGAGGATCACGGATGCGTTCGCGGCCGCCAGATCCATCTCGACTCCGGATCCGGCCTTGCCCAGTATCATCCCGCTGTCGCTGTCCACCACGGCAACACACAGGGCTCCGTCGAAACTGAGCAGGGTCTCGAGCACGTTCTCGAGGCTGGGCTTGACCGGCTCGGCGGCAGCAGCAGCGGCAGGAGCCGCGGCGGGTGCTGCGGCGGCAGGAGCCGCGGCGGCGGGGGCGGGAGTCGCCTCGGCCTTGGCCGGAGCCGCCTTCGACGCCGGAATGAAGTCATCGAGTTTGGCCGACCACCCGGAGAAATCGGGCTCGGAATAGTCGGGGCGCTCGTCCTCCTTCTTGCGACGGAGAACCTTCAGCGGAGACCGTGACTCAACACTCATGATGGGACTTCCTTGTCTGGCGGGCGGTTATTCCATGGTGTCGAGCCATGGCCGCGTGAGAAACCCCCACTTGTGGGCATTTAGGGGGACACGCGCCGTCAGACGGCGACCAGCGCTAGAGCTCGAGCTGCTGATCGCACTCGGCCACTTTGTAGCGGGCCAGAGCCATGTTGGACTTGTTCTTGTCCATCGCCAGGTACAGGAAGATCGAGGGGTTCGCCTTCAGGGGGCGGATGATGTCGTACTCGGTGCTCATCGTGATGATGATGTCGTCGATCGCGTCCTTCGACTTCAGGTCTCCGAGCGACTTCAGCTGGGCGCGCACCACCTCAGTGTTGGCGGCCGCGGTGATCTCGAGGTCGGAGTCCGATCCCGCATGGCCGAGCACCATTCCGGTCGCGCTGTCGACAAGCGCTGCGGACCGCGCTCCGGCGAGCTCGATGAGGCCTTCCAGGGACTCACTGACATTCGACATATTCGGGTTCCTCGCTAGCCACAACGGTGTAGACACTCATGCTAGTCATGACGACCCGTAACGGGCGACGAACATGGCAACGGCGCTTTCGGCGAGGCGCGCCAGGCGAACCGGATCGGTGCCGCGGTTCTCGCCGAGCAACTGCCATTCGTTGAGCGGTTCGGCGATGGCGAGCCAGGTGAATTGCTGCGCCGCGGTGAGCGGATCCGCCGGCCGCAGCACCCTCCGGCGCTGCAACTCCGCGATGGCGTCGGCCAGCATCCGCATGTTGCGGTTCCAGCTCTGCTCGACATAGGCGCGGCCGACCTCGGGGAACCGCTGCGATTCTGCGGCCACCAGCGCGCGCATCCTCAGGACCGGTGTGCTCAGGATGCCGTTCTGCAGCGCGCGGGCGAACTGCAGCAGCCCCGCCGCCGGCTCCTCAGCGGCCAGCAGCTGCTCGACGTGCGGACGCATCGCGTCGCGCCCCCTCCGTACCCAGTCGGCGACGACCGCGGCATAGAGCGCATCCTTCGAGGGGTGATCGCGGTAGAGCGAACTCTTCGAGATCCGCGCCCGCATCGCGATGGCATCCATCGTGGTCCCCGCGAATCCCTCGGCGAGGAACGATTCGCGCGCGATGTCGAGCAGTTCGGCGCCGTCGCTGCCCCTGGGACGTCCGGCCATCGTGCCTCCGATTCAGTACTTGACAGTACTATATCGTGCTCGTACCCTGTCTTCACGAGCGGTCCGCCACGGGAAGGAGCAGCGATGATCGTCTGGGGCATCGTGCTCGCCGCGGTGGCGGCGTTCGTCCTGAGCAGCGTCTTCTACTCGCTCGCGCCGGCCAGGCACCTGGAGGGACTCAGCAGACGGCCCCGGATCTGGCAGGCCGCGCTCGAGCTCGTGCGCGGTGCCGTCGTCGCGAGCCTGGTCGCCGCGCTCATGGCGGCGGCGGGCTGGTCCGGTGCGGGCGCCGGAGCGCTGCTGGGCCTCGCCCTCTCGGTGCTTCCGATCGTGCTGCTGTCGGGCTCGGTGCAGTGGGAGAACGTGCCGATCCCCCGTGCCGCCATCCACGCCATCGATTGGGTGCTCAAGCTGACCGCCGTCGGCGCCCTCGTCGGGCTGTTCCGGTGAGCCCCCACAGCGGGGCGGAGCGGCGATGACCGCATCGCGTCAGCCGCTCGACATCCGGTTCACCGCGGTTCTCGGCAAGGTGCGCCCCGGTGACACCTGGACCTGCGTGCAACTGGACGGCTCCGCTCGGCTCTTCGGCACCCGCGGCCTGGTGAAGGTCGTCGGGACCGTCGACGGCGAGCCGTTCCGCGGGGCGTTCATGGCGCTGGGCGACGGCACCCACAAGCTGCCCATCTCGGCGCAGGTGCGCCGCGCGATCGGCAAGAGCGACGGCGACACGGTCGAGGTGCACCTCACGGAGCGCCTGAACTGAGCGGTCAGGTCGCTTCGCCGTCGTACGGCGCCGGGCGGCCCTTCCCGAGGCGCCGCTGACGCTTCTCGTACGCCGACTCGACGTAGCGCGCCGCCGGTTCGGTCGGCACCGCGACGGTCGGTTCGGCGACATCGACCGCCGGCACGCCGTCGGTGGTATCCGTCGTCGCCGCGGTCACCGGATCTTCCATGAGCGCCTCGCGGATGATGCGGCGCGGGTCGTACTGCCGGGGGTCGAGCTTCTTCCAGTCGACCTCATCGAACTCCGGACCCATCTCTTCGCGCATCCGGTCTTTCGCACCATCGGCCATGGTGCGAAGCGCACGCACCATCCGGGCGAGTTGGGCCGCGTAACCGGGGAGCCGATCCGGGCCGATCAGGAAGACGGCGATCACCGCGATGATGATCAGCTTGTCGAAGGTCAACCCGAAGGACACCCGGCCAGGATACGTGCTCCCGCCTGATGCCGCCCTAGAGTGCAACTGTGGCCGACAAGGAACTGAGCTGGAAGTTCGCGGAGGACTTCGTCGTCGAGCCTCCGGCGATCGTCGCGGCCCGGCAGCACTCGCTCGAGTTGGGCATCGACCCGGTCTCGGCCGCGACGGGCGCGCAGCTGGCCGTGCTCAGCGCGGCGAGTTCCACCCACTCGATCCTCGAGATCGGCACCGGCGCTGGCGTCAGCGGGCTCTGGCTGCTGACCGGCGCTCCGGATGCCGTGCTCACCTCGATCGACATCGAACTCGACCACCAGCAGGTCGCGCGCACCGCGTTCGCGGCCGGCGGCGTGCCGGCCAACCGCATCCGGCTCATCACCGGGCGAGCGGCCGAGGTGCTTCCGCGCATGAACGATGGGGCATACGACCTGGTGTTCGTCGACGCCGACGAGGGATCGGTGCTCGACTACGTGGAGCACGCCCTGCGCATCGCGCGCCGCGGCGGCCTCGTCCTGGTCGCCCACGCCCTCTGGCGGGGCCGGGTGGCCGACCCGGCACGGCGCGACGACACGGCGGAAGACTTCCGCGCGCTGCTCGCCACCATCGCCGAATCGACCGCCGTCATCTCCGCGGTCAGCGCAGCAGGCGATGGCCTGCTGCAGCTGGTCAAAGTCGCTGACTAGCCAGGTCGCTGACCAGCCAGGTCGCTGACCAGCTAGGCGGCACCCACGACGCTGACCAGAGCGTCGCGCAGCTCGGAGGCTTCGGCGTCGTTGACCGACACGACGAGGCGACCGCCACCCTCGAGCGGAACCCGCACGATGATCAGGCGACCTTCTTTAACAGCCTCCATCGGTCCGTCACCGGTCCTCGGCTTCATGGCTGCCATGTGGTGTCCCCTTTCGATGGTTACCCTCCATTATCCCGCATGCGTGCGGGGTCGTCACACCACGCCTGCGCTGCCAGGCGTTACGGAGGCATTACGTCGCCTTCCTAGGGTCGGACTCGGATCATCAGTCGATAGGAGCCACCAGATGTCCCCCTCGCGTCAGCTCATCGCCGTGCTCGGCGCGACCGCGCTGCTTGCCGCGCTCGCCGGATGCTCCGTCTCGGGTGGCTCGCCCGGCACGGCGGCCGGCGGAGCCTCGGGCGGCCCCTCCGTCGCAGCCGGCGCGAGCGCCGGGCCGGCGGGGATGACCGCGATCCCGGCCGCCTGCCCCGACCAGGGCGAGGTGTCGACCGACCTCGGCCTCAGCCTGACCGGCGGAGGCGCCGACGCCTCGTCTGGCTGCGTCTACTATTCGGCGGGCCACACGCTCCCCATCGTCTCGCTCAACTTCGCGCTGACCCCGGGGCTGACCCCGGATGCGGCGGTCGCCAAGCTGAAGTCCGAAGAGCCGACCACGTCGGCATTCGGCCCGGTGCCGGGCGTCGGAGACGCCGCGTACTACGACACGCCTCCGATCGCCAGCGGCCCGAGTTCGTACCTCGTGGTGCTGAGCGGGCAGGTGAGCTTCCACATCGTGGTGACGACCGCGATCCCGTCGGCGAAACTCTCCACGCTCGCGAACCACATCATCGCGAACGGCTGATCACGGCGGACTCCAGTCGACATCCGTGTAGTACCAGCAGATCGCCATCCATCCGACCTGTCCCGCGATGCCGAGCACGACGAGGGCGACGCGGAAGGCCGGTCGGCGGACCAGCGCCAACGATCCGAGGGCGGGTGCGAACGGCATGAAGAGCCGGAACGTGCTGGACTGCGGGAAGAACACGGCCAGCAGGTACACCGCGTAGCCGACCAGCCAGAGCCGCAGGTCGACCCCGAGCCGCCGCAGCGGCGGGGTGAACAGGACAATACCGGCGAGCGCCACGAGGACGACGAGCACGATCGGTCCGACGATGTCTGCGTAGGGGACGCTCAGCCACCGCGCCCACCACTGGAAGCCCTGCACCCAGGGGGCGAAGGGAAGCAGGTCCTGATAGCCGATGAATCCCACGCGCCACGACAGCTCGGTGTCGGTGTACGCCGAGGGCACGCCGGTGCCGAGCCACGCCACCAAGGGCCAGAGGACGCCGAGGAACGCGCTCGCCAGGCCGGCGACGATCACCGCGATCCGCTCGCGCCACGGGAACGGATCGCGCTCCCGGGTGACGAATCGGACGATGAGGTGCAGCAGCAGCATGACCGCGAAGGCGAGGCCGCTCGGTCGGGTCAGGGCCGCGATCCCGATGATCGGGATCATCAGGTAGTAGTGGCGGTCCTGGAAGAGCAGCAGCGCGAGGAACAGGAAGAACAGCTGCATCGACTCGGCGTAGCCGACCTGCATGATCGGCGAGAGCGGCGCCGTGCAGAACAGCACGACGGCGAAGAGCGCCGTACCCTCGGGCAGCACCCGCGCCATCAGCTTGTAGAACAGCAGGGCCGCGCCGAGGGCGAATGCCACCGACACCAGCACGCTGGCGTACTCGAACGGGATGCCGATGAGCAGGAAGCCGCGCACCACGGCGGGGTAGCCCGGAAGGAACGCCCAGGCGTTCTGGGCGACATGACCGTCGCCCCCGATCGGAAGATGCGCGGGGTACCCGGTGATCGAGACGATGCGATACCAGTCGGAATCCCAGATCGCCGCGAACGAGAAGTAGTCGGGCTTCGGCCCGGTCCAGTAGGTCGGGCCTTGCAGGTTCGCGAAGACCAGGATGATCGCGGTCGTGACGACGCGCGATGCCGCGAAGATCACGATGACCTTCGCCCACCAGTGGCGCCAGAGGGCTACGAGGCGCTCAGCCACGCCCGCAGGCCCTGCTCGCAGCGCTCGATCTGGTCGACGGGAACGCGCTCGTCGTCCGCATGCGCCAGCAACGGGTCACCCGGCCCGTAGTTGACCGCGGGGATGCCGAGGGCCGCGAAGCGGGCGACATCCGTCCAGCCGTACTTGGGCTTGGCGTCGCCGCCCACCGCGGCCATGAACGCCTGCGCGATCGGATCGTCAAGACCGGGACGCGCGCCGGCCGCCACATCGGTGACCTCGACCTCGAAGCCGGCGAAGAGCTCGCGCACGACGGCTTCGGCCTGCGCCGCATCCCGGCTGGGCGCGAAGCGGTAGTTGATCGTCACCGCCGCCTCGTCGGGGATCACGTTCCCGACGAGGCCGCCGCTGATCCCGACCGCGTTGAGGCCCTCGCGGTAGACCAGGCCGTCGACCTCGATCGACTCGGGCTGGTACGCGGCCAGCACGGCGAGCACCGGAGCCAGCGAATGGATGGCGTTGTCGCCCATCCAGGACCGTGCCGAATGCGCGCGCCTGCCCCGGGTGCGGACGTCGGCACGCAGTGTCCCGTTGCAGCCGCCCTCGACCTCGCCGCCGGTCGGCTCGCCCAGGATGGCGAAGTCGGCTGCCAGCAGCTCGGGATGATTGCGAGCCACTCGCCCGAGTCCGTTCAGGCTGGAGTCGACCTCTTCGTGGTCGTAGAACACCCAGGTGACGTCGACGACCGGCTCGGCGATGGATGCCGCGAGCGCGAGCATCACCGCGCAGCCGCCCTTCATGTCCACCGTGCCCCGGCCCCACAGCACATCGCCGTCCGACCCGGATTCGAGGCGCGAGGGCAGGTTGCCGTTCACCGGCACGGTGTCGAGGTGGCCCGCGATCACCACGCGGCTGGAACGGCCGAGGGCGGTGCGGGCGATCACCGCATCGCCGTCGCGCAGCACCGCCAGGTGCGGAAGGGCCCGCAGGGCGGCCTCGACGGCATCCGCGATCGGCCCTTCGTGGCCCGACACCGACTCGAGGTCGACCAGGCGGCGCGTCAGGTCGACGGCGGGCATCCCGAGGTCCAGCGCGTCGGGAAGGGGCGCGTCGGGAAGGGGCGCGTCGGGCGACGGCGCGGCGGGCGAGGACACCGTGACAGCCTACGGTCTGGCGCGCCGATACCCTGGGAGCATGACCGCCGCCTGGGGCCACGGCCTCGCCACCACAGCCGCCGCGGGCGCGGGCGCCGGAACCGTGCTCGACACCTGGTTCCCGGCGCCACGGCTCGGCGCACTGCCGAGCACGATCGATCCGCACATCGCTCCGGCCGACTTCGAGTCGTGGGTGGGCGACGACCCGCGGCGCGAGGTCAGCGTCGACTACCTGAACGTGGCCATCGACACGGACGCTGCGCCCACCTCGACGCCGGACGCCTACCTGCGCCTGCACCTGCTGAGCCATCTGCTGGTCGCCCCGAACACGATCAACCTCGACGGGATCTTCGCCCATCTGCCGATCGTGGCCTGGACCTCTGCCGGCCCGATGCTGCCCGAGGCCTTCGCCCGTCTGCGCCCCCAGCTGCAGCGCGCCGGCATCTCGGCGCACGGCATCGACAAGTTCCCGCGCCTGCTCGACTACGTCGTGCCGGATCGGGTGCGCATCGCCGACGCGTCACGCGTGCGACTCGGCGCCCACCTCTCCCCCGGCACCACCGTGATGCACGAGGGCTTCGTCAACTACAACGCCGGCACCCTGGGCGCGTCCATGGTCGAGGGGCGCATCTCGCAGGGGGTCGTGGTCGGTGACGGGTCCGATGTCGGGGGCGGGGCATCCATCATGGGCACCCTCTCCGGCGGCGGCACCCAGCGGGTGGCCATCGGCGAGCGCGCCCTGCTCGGCGCCAACTCGGGCGTCGGCATCTCGATCGGCGACGACTCGGTGGTCGAGGCAGGGCTCTACGTGACGGCAGGCACGAAGGTGATGCTGCTGAACCCGGATGCCGAGCCCCGCACGGTGAAGGCGGTCGAGCTGAGCGGCGTGGCCGGCCTGCTGTTCCGGCGCAACTCGCTCACCGGCGGCGTCGAGGCGCTGCCGCGCTCGGGCCGCAGCGTGGAGCTCAATCCGCAGTTGCACGCCTAGCGCGCAGCAAGTCGTCCAGATCCTCGCTCAATCCCTGCAGCGCAGCATTGCGGTCCATCGTGCTGAGGGGTGCGCCGCGAACCGGGTCGTCGAACGCACGCACGCCGCGCGCGACCGACACCGCGAACTCGTCGAGGAAGGCGGCATGGGCGCGGTCGGCGACCTCGCCGAGGACATCCGGGTCGACCGCGAGCTCGTTCAACCGCTCGGCCAAGCCTTCGGAGACCTTGGCGCGGCGCTTGAGCATCTTGGCGTCGCGGGCACGGAAGTCGCTGGCGTCGTCGGCCGCGCCCGGCTTGTCGGCGACCGTCTCGAGAATCGCGCGGATGCGCTCGGCATCCTTCTCCTTCTCGGCGGCGACCTTCAGGATCTCGGTCGTGACGCGCTGCCGCAACCGCTGCTCGTTGTAATCCTGACCGTCGCGCAGCGATCGCACGATGAGCCGATTGGTGACGGCGAGACGCACGGCCGCGAGGGCGACGAGCACGCCATCCTCGATCTGCGCCTCGATCTTCGGCGCAGGGGTGGGGATCGGGTCGGTATAGGTGCCGACGTTCACACGCTTGGTCCGACGGAACAGCTTCATCGGCAGCAGACTACGCGCGAGTCGCTGGCCCCACGGCGGTCATCGCCCCGTGGGCCAGTGGCGCTCCGGCGGCCCGACGTAGAGCTGCTGCGGACGGCCGATCTTGGTGGCCGGATCATCGTTCGCCTCGCGCCATTGGGCGATCCAGCCGGGAAGCCGGCCGATCGCGAACAGCACGGTGAACATGCGCGACGGGAACCCCATGGCCTTGTAGATCACGCCGGTATAGAAGTCGACGTTGGGATAGAGCTTGCGCGACACGAAGTAATCGTCGGCCAGCGCCGCCTGCTCGAGTTCTTTGGCGATGTCGAGCAGCGGGTCTTTCACGCCCAAGTCGGCGAGCACCTCATCCGCGCTCTCTTTGACCAGCCGCGCACGCGGGTCGAAGTTCTTGTACACCCGGTGGCCGAAGCCCATCAGCCGGATGCCCTCCTCCTTGTTCTTCACCCGCTCGATGAATCGGCTGACGCCTTCGCCCGAGTCGCGGATCTCGCCGAGCATCCGGAGCACGGCCTCGTTGGCGCCGCCGTGCAGCGGACCGGAGAGCGCCTGGATGCCGGCCGAGATCGACGCGAACATGTTCGCCTCGGTCGAGCCCACCATCCGCACCGTCGAGGTGGAGGCGTTCTGCTCGTGATCCTCGTGCAGGATCAACAGCCGGTCGAGCGCCTTCACCAGTACCGGGTTCACCTGGTAGATCTCGGCCAGGTTGCCGAAGTTCAGCTTGAGGAAGTTCTCGATGAAGCTGAGCGAGTTGTCGGGGTAGAGGAACGCCTGGCCGATCGCCTTCTTGTGCGCGTAGGCCGCGATCACCGGCAACTTGGCCAGCAGCCGGATCGTGCTCAGCTCGACCATCTCGGGGTTGCGCGGATCGAGCGAATCCTCGTAGTAGGTCGAGAGGGCCGAGACCGCCGACGACAGCACCGACATCGGGTGCGCGGTGTGCGGCAGGGCCGAGAAGAAGCGTTTCAGGTCTTCGTGCAGCAGGGTGTGGCGGCGCACCTTCTCTTCGAACTCGGCGAGCTCGCTCGCGCTCGGCAGTTCGCCGTAGATCAGCAACCAGGCCACCTCGAGGTAGGTCGAGTTGCGCGCGATCTCTTCGATCGGATAGCCGCGATAGCGCAGGATGCCCGCATCGCCGTCGATGTAGGTGATCGCACTGCGGGTCGATGCCGTGTTGACGAATCCCTGGTCGAGAGTTGTCAGTCCGGTCTGCTTGGTGAAGTTGCCGAAGTCGATCGCATCCTTGCCGTCCACCGCCGGCAGCACGGCGAATTCGGCCGTCGCCCCCTTGTGGGAGAACGTGACGGTGTCGGGATCGCCGAGGGAGTCGTTCACGGTTACAGCCTATTCGGTGCCCGCGGCTACTGCGGCACCGGCCAAAGGGCGGGATCAGCCTTTGGAGAGTTGATCCAAACGACGCGCGGCCGCCGCGATCCGCTCGTCGCTCGCGGTGAGGGCGACGCGCACGTGCTGCGCGCCGGACGGGCCGTAGAAGGTGCCGGGCGCGACCAGGATGCCGAGCTCGGCCAGCGCAGCCACGGTCGCCATGGCATCCTCTTCGCGGGTCGCCCACAGGTACAACCCGGCGCCGCTCTCGTCGATCCGGAAGCCGGCCGTCTCGAGCGCGGTCAGCATCGTGGCGCGCCGGGCGCGATAGCGCTCGCGCTGCTCGGCCACGTGCCGGTCGTCGCCGAGGGCGGCGATCATGGCGTGCTGCACGGGAGCGGGGGGCATGAGCCCGGCGTGCTTGCGCGCCGCCAGCAGCTCGTCGATCAGGTCGGAGCAGCCGGCAACGAATCCGGCCCGGTACCCGGCCAGGTTCGATTGCTTGCTCAGCGAGTAGACCGAGAGCACCAGCCGCCTGCTGTCACCGATCACGCGCGGGTCGAGGATCGTCGGCGCCGGCTGGTCGCCGCTCCAGACCAGCTCGGCGTAGCACTCGTCGTTCACGATCACGGCGTCCAACTCACGCGCCCGGGCGACGGCCGCGGCCAGGTATTCGATCGAGTTCAGGTGGCCGTCGGGATTCCCCGGACTGTTGAGCCAGATCAGCCGGGTGCCATCCGGCCACTGAGCCGGGTCGTCCGAGGCGAGCGGGGTGGCTCCGGCCAGGGCGGCTCCCACCGCATAGGTGGGGTAGGCGATCGAGGGGTGGACCACGATGTCGCCGGCGCGCAGACCGAGCAGTACCGGCATCCAGGCCACCAGCTCCTTGGAGCCGATGGTCGGCAGCACATTGGCCATGCCGAGCGTGACGCCGCGCCGCCTGCGGTACCAGTCGACGATCGCCTCGCGCAGTGCGGGAGAGCCCGCGGTGGCCGGATACGAGTGCGCGTCGGTCGCGGCCGCCAGCGCATCGCGCACCAGCTGGGGCGTGGGGTCGACAGGCGAGCCCACCGAGAGGTCGACGATGCCGTCGGGATGCTGCCGCGCTCGGTCCCCGAACGGGATCAGGGCATCCCACGGAAAGTCGGGCAGCGCGAGTGGCGCGCGCTCGGCCACTACTGGCCTTGGGGAGGCAGGGCGGCGATCAGCGGGTGATCCCCGGCAATCACGCCCACCTTCGCGGCGCCGCCGGGAGAACCCACCTCGGCGAAGAACTCGACGTTGGCCTTGTAGTAGTCGGCCCACTTGTTGGGCAGATCGTCTTCGTAGTAGATCGCCTCCACCGGGCACACCGGCTCGCAGGCTCCGCAGTCCACGCATTCGTCCGGGTGGATGTAGAGCATGCGGTCGCCCTCGTAGATGCAGTCGACGGGGCATTCGTCGATGCACGCACGGTCTTTGAGATCGACGCAAGGGAGGGCGATGACGTAGGTCACCCCCTCATTCTATCCAGAGGTCAGGCGGCCCTCCGGCGCCTGCGGACAGGCACCAGCAGCACGATGACGGCGAGCACCGCCGGACCGAAGGCCCAGAGGTAGCCCAACGGCCCATCGAGGGCCAGCGCCGTCCCACCCGCTCCTGGCAGCGCGAGCACCGCGCTGGCTCCGACGACGCCCAGGGCGGCCGCGCCGGCCACGATCCTGCTGCCGAACACCAGACGGAAGCCGGCGACCAGCGCCGTGACGACGGCGAGTCCGGCGACCAGCCCCCACGGTGCGAACGCGCCGTGGGTGAAGGTGGTGATCACACCGACCACGATGCCGAAGAGGACGCCGAACACCGAACTCAGTGCGGTCGCGCCGGCACCGACCGGGTCGGCCGCCGCCTCGGGTCCGACCGCGACCGCGGCCTCTGCCTGGGTGCTGCTGGGCATGTCCTGCATGGTCTGGCCTCCCGGTGGACAACACTAGTGCGCCGAGGTTAGGGTGGGTTAAGTAAGGCAAGCCTCACCAAAGAATCCATCTCTCTCCCGAAAGCAAAGCCCGTGCTCGCGAACGCACTGATCGGTCTGCGCGAAGGCCTCGAAGCCGGCCTCGTCGTCGGCATCCTCGTGGCGTTCCTCAACAAACTCGACCGGCGAGACGTGCTTCCCAAACTCTGGGCCGGCATCGCCGGCGCGATCCTCATCTCGCTGGCGGTCGGTGCGCTGCTCACCTTCGGGCCCTACGGCCTCACCACCCAGGCGCAAGAGGCGCTCGGCGGCAGCCTGTCCATCGCGGCGGTCGGCCTGGTGACCTGGATGATCTTCTGGATGGCGCGCCACGCCCGCCACCTCAAGGGCGAGCTGCAGGGTCAGCTCACGAGCGCCCTCGCGGGCTCCGCCGTCGCGATCGTCGTGCTCGGGATCGTCAGCGTCGGCCGCGAGGGGGTCGAGACGGCCCTGTTCATCTGGGCGAGCATCACCTCGAGCGGGCAGGCGCTGCTCGGCTCGATCGGGGCGCTGCTCGGCATCGTCGCTTCTGTGGTCATCGCCTATCTGATCTACCGCGGCTTCGTACGCATCAACCTGTCGCGCTTCTTCTTCTGGACCGGGCTGTTCCTGGTCGTGGTCGCGGCCGGGGTGTTCGCGTACGGGCTCGGCGACCTCCAGGAGGCCGGAATCCTGCCCGACGGAGCCGCGGCCTACAACCTCAGTGCGGTCATTCCGCCCTCCAGCTGGTACGGCACTCTGCTCGGCGGCTTGTTCCAGTTCAAGGCCGATCCCAGCTGGCTGCAGGTGATCGGCTGGCTGCTCTACGTCGCCGTCGTGCTGACCTTCTTCCTGCGGGTCAGTCTGGCCAAGAAGCCGACCGGCTCGGCACCGAGTGGCGCACCGGCGAGTGCGGGTGCCGCTGACACCGACCGCCTCGCCTCGGCTCACGCCGGCGACCGGCTCTAGCGTTCGACTCCCGCGCACCTTCGACAGGAGATCCATGCCCATCCGCCCGTCGACCGCCCGCCTCCCGGCGGCCATCGGCCTCGGCCTCGCATCGATTCTCGCGCTGGCCGGCTGCGTGCAGAACGACGCCGGCGCCGCGGCGCGCGTCACCGTGGCGATCGCCGACCGCAGTTGTACGGTCTCCCAGACCACTGCCGCGGCCGGCACCATCGCGTTCGTGCTGACCAACACGGGCACCGATGTCAACGAGTTCGAGGTCCTGGCATCCGATCAGAAGCGGATCGTCGCCGAGAAGGAGAACATCGCGCCCGGTCAGACCGTCACCCTGGTGGCCCAGCTCGACGGGGGCCGCTACTACACCGGCTGCAAATTCCGGCAGGCCGGTTCGATCGTCGGACGGGCCGAGTTCACCGTGAGCGGCGCGCCGACCACGCTCGAGGGCAGCCCGGCGACGACCGCCGCGGTCCGCGACTACGTCGAGTACGTCCGATCCCAGGTGCACCAGCTGGCGCCCGCCGTCGCCCGGCTCGTCTCGGCGTACCGGTCCGGCGACGACGCCGACGCGCGAGCGCTGTTCAGCGGTGCGCGCGTCTTCTACGAGCGCATCGAGCCGATCGCCGAGCAACTGGGCGACCTCGACCCCCGGATCGACTACCGCGAGGTCGACGCGGTCGCAGAGGGCCTCGACTGGACCGGTTTCCACCGCATCGAAAAGGACCTCTGGCCCCCCGCTGCCGGCGCCCTGAACTCCGATGGCACCAGCGCGACCCTCGCCTGGACCCCCTCGACCGCGGACGAGCGCGCGACGATCGGGGGGCGGCTGGTCACCGATGTCCAGCAGCTGAGTTCGCTGGTCGACAAGCCGGGATTCACTGTGACCCTCGCCGACATCACGAATGGCGCCATCGGCCTGCTCGACGAGGTCGCCGCGAGCAAGATCACGGGCGAGGAGGACTGGTGGTCGCACAGCGACCTGAGCGACGTCCAGGCCAACGTGCAGGGTGCGGACGCAGCCTTCGAGAGCGTCACGACCATCGCGGCGTCGCGGGGTACCGCCGGGGCCGACCTGGTCGCCAGCATCTCGTCGCAATTCAGGGCGCTGAACGCGCTCCTCGCCCGGTACGGCAGCCTGGAGTCGGGCTTCGTCCCCTACGACCAGGTGACCGATGCACAGCGCAAGGAGCTCTCCGATCAGGTCAATGCCCTCGCTGAGCCGCTGTCCCGGCTGACCCATACAGTGCTCGGGGTCCGCGGGTCATGAGGCCGGACGACTCCGATCAGGCGCTCAGCAGGCGGGGCCTGCTCGGCCTGGCCGGTGCGGGCGCCGCCGGCCTCGCTCTCGGAGGAGCGGCCGGAGCGGCCACCGCGGCCGCGATCGGCGCCGCGTCGAGCCCCGACCCGGCCACCCGTTACCCGTTCTACGGCACGCACCAGAGCGGGATCATCACGCCCGCGCAGGACCGCCTGCACTTCGCCGCCTTCGACCTGGCTCCCGGCGCGACCCGGGCCGACCTGCAGTCGTTGCTCTCCGACTGGACCGACGCCGCCGCCCGCTTGACGCAGGGCATGCCGATCGGCGACGGCGCGGTGACCGGAGATCTGCTCGCACCGCCCGACGACACCGGCGAGGCGCTCGGGCTCGCACCCAGCGGTCTCACCATCACCTTCGGCTTCGGGCCGGAACTGTTCACGGATGCCACGGGTGCCGACCGCTTCGGCATCGCGTCCCGCATTCCCCCGCTGCTCGCCCGGCTGCCGCGCTTCGCCGGTGACGCCCTCGTCCCGGCGTCCAGCGGAGGCGAACTGTGCATCCAGGCGTGCGCAGACGACCCGCAGGTCGCCGTCCACGCGATCCGGAACCTGAGCCGCATCGCGTTCGGCCGCGCGTCGCTGCGCTGGTCGCAGCTGGGCTTCGGACGCACCTCGTCGACCTCGACGGCGCAGGCCACCCCGCGCAACCTGTTCGGCTTCAAGGACGGAACAGCCAACATCAAGGCCGAGCAGACCGCGGCGGTCGACGCCGACGTCTGGGTGGCGGGCGGCGACGGCCCCGCCTGGCTGACCGGCGGCAGCTACCTGGTGGCCCGCAAGATCCGGATGCTCATCGAGAACTGGGACCACGCGCAGCTCGGTGAGCAGCAGCGCGTGATCGGGCGCGACAAGGGCACCGGGGCTCCACTGTCGGGCGGGTCGGAGTTCACCGAGCCGGACTTCCACGCGTTGGGGGCGAACGGAACGACCACGATCGACCAGGACGCCCATGTGCGGCTCGCCCATCCCGATGTCGACGGCGGGACGCGCCTGCTGCGACGCGGCTACAACTTCGTCGACGGCAACGACGAATTGGGACGGCTGAACGCCGGGCTGTTCTTCATCTCGTTCCAGCGTTCGCCCGAGCAGTTCGTCGCGATCCAGCGCCGGCTGGCCCGCGACGCGATGAACGAATACATCCGGCACGTCGGCTCGGCGATCTTCGCCGTGCCGCCGGGGGCGCGCGCCGGGCACCCGATCGGATCCGGCCTGTTCGGCTGAACCCTGTCGATCGGATCAGGCGCGGCCCGCGGACCGGGCGTCAGCCGTTCGAGGAGTCGCTCGACTTCGTCACGGTGTAGTTGGCGACGAAGCCGGTCTTGTCGTCCGACTTGCTCAGCAGGACTGCGACGTTGTACTGGCCCTTGGTGAACACACCGGTGGCGCCGGAATCCGTCTTGCCGCCGATCTCCTCCTGCTTGAAGCCCGCACCCGTCAGCTCGGAGGCGATCTCATCGAACGAGTCGATCCCCGAGACCTTGATCGTCACGTTCCAGGCCTTGTCCTTGCCGGTGCCGAGCGAGAGCCCGCTCACCACGTCGCCCTTGATGACGGGCACGTCGGAGGTCGGGAAATCGCTCGGAAGCTTGCCGGTGCCCGCCGAACCCACGCCGGGGATGCTGATGCCGCTGCCGTGCGAACCGGGCAGGTGAATCAGGCTGCAGCCCGACAGCATGAGCGGGGCCGCGAGGGCGAGCGAGCCCGCCAGGGCGATCAGGGGAAGGCGACGACGTCGGGTGGTGGTCATGGTTTCCTCGTTCTCTCGGTGCGGGATGCGCGCTCAGTGTATTGGGGGCGTCGAACGCCCCACAATTCGATTTCGCGCTACTGGACCGACGAACGAGGAGGGCTCCCGGGTTGACAACCCGGGCGGCGCTCAGCCGGTGGTGGATTGCGTGACCGTGTAGTTGGCCACCCACCCCGTCTTGTCATCGGCCTTGGTCACCACGACCAGGACCGCGAGGGGGTCTTTGAGGAACGTTCCGGTGCCACCCTGGGCGTCACCGGCATCCGGCTCGCTGTCGACCTTGAACCCGGCGCCTTCGAGCTGGCTCTTGATGTCGCCGTACGCGCTCGCATCCTTGACCTTGATGGTGGCGTTCCAGCCCTCGCCGTCTGTGGACTTGGTGTTGCCGATCGAAGCGCCGGTGAGCACATCGCCGGAGATGACCGGAACCGACTTGGGCCAATCGGAGGGCAATTTGCCCGAGCCGAAGCTCCCGACGCCGGGGATGTTGATCCCCGTGCCGCCGTGACCGGGGAGGAGGCTGCAGCCCGAGAGCAGCAGGGGGGACGCGACCAACAGGGACGCGGCGAGAGCAACGGTGAGGGGGCGGGACGCCCGCATGCGTGTAGTCATGCGGCCAGTATCGTCCACCTGCGTAACGTCCGCGTAACCCCGCTCAGCTCAGGCGTTGGCGTCCTGGCGCTTCAGCCTCGAGGTGCGGCGGGCGCGGGCCGCCTGGTCGAGCTCCACCTTGCGGATGCGGACGACCTCGGGCGTCACCTCGACGCACTCGTCCTCGCGCGCGAACTCCAGGCACTCCTCAAGGGTGAGGTGGCGCGAGGGGGTCATCCGCTCGAAGTTGTCGGCGGTCGACTGCCGCATGTTGGTGAGTTGCTTCTCTTTGGTGATGTTGACGTCGAGGTCGTCGGCGCGCGAGTTCTCGCCGACGATCATGCCCTCGTAGACCTCTTGGGTCGGCTCCACGAAGAAGGACATGCGCTCCTGCAGCGCGACCATGGCGAACGGCGTGGCGACGCCTGCCCGGTCGGCGACGATCGAGCCGTTGACGCGCGTGGTGATCGTTCCTGCCCACGGCTCATAACCGTGCGAGATCGCGTTCGCGATGCCGGCGCCGCGGGTGACCGTCAGAAACTCGGTTCGGAATCCGATCAGGCCGCGCGACGGGACGATGAACTCCATGCGCACCCAGCCGGTTCCGTGGTTCGTCATGCCCTCCATGCGGCCCTTGCGGGCAGCGAGCAGCTGGGTGATCGCGCCAAGATACTCCTCGGGGGTGTCCACGGTGAGGTGCTCGAACGGCTCGTGCACCTTGCCGTCGATCTGCTTCACGACCACCTGCGGCTTGCCGACGGTGAGCTCGAATCCCTCGCGCCGCATGTTCTCGACCAGGATGGCCAGTGCCAGCTCGCCGCGGCCCTGCACCTCCCACGCATCGGGCCGGCCGATGTCGACCACCTTCAGCGAGACGTTGCCGACCAGTTCGCGATCGAGACGGTCTTTGACCAGGCGCGCGGTGAGCTTGTGCCCCTTGACCTTGCCGACGATGGGCGAGGTGTTGGTGCCGATGGTCATCGAGATCGCGGGCTCGTCGACGGTGATGGCCGGCAGCGGTCGCACGTCGTCGGGGTCGGCGATGGTCTCACCGATGGTGATGTTCTCGATACCGGCGATGGCGACGATGTCGCCGGCGTGCGCCTCGTCGGCCGCGTAGCGCTCGAGAGCGCGGGTCTTCAGCAGCTCGGTGATGCGCACGTTGGAGTGCGAGCCGTCGTGGCGGACCCAGGCGACCGTCTGGCCCTTGATCAGCTTTCCCGAGAAGACGCGCAGCAGCGCGATCCGGCCCAGGAACGGCGAGGCATCGAGGTTGGTCACCCAGGCCTGCAGCGGTGCCTCGTCGTCGTACGACGGCGCAGGCACATGCTTCAGGATGGCGTCGAACAGCGGTTCGAGGTCGTCGTTATCCGGCAGAGTGCCGTTCTCGGGCTTGTTCCAGCTCGCGGCGCCGTTGCGACCGGATGCGTAGACCACCGGGACGTCGAGCAAGGCATCGATATCCAGGTCGGGCACGTCGTCGACCAGGTCGCTGGCGAGGCCGAGCAGCAGGTCGTGGCTCTCTTCGACGACCTCGTCGATGCGCGCATCCGGTCGGTCGGTCTTGTTGACGAGCAGGATGACGGGCAGCTTCGCCTCGAGCGCCTTGCGCAGCACGAACCGGGTCTGCGGCAGCGGGCCCTCGCTCGCGTCGACCAGCAGGACGACCCCGTCGACCATGCTCAACCCGCGCTCGACCTCGCCGCCGAAGTCGGCGTGGCCGGGGGTGTCGATCACGTTGATCGTCACCGGGCCCTCGGTGGCGTGAACGCCCTTATAGGTCACCGCGGTGTTCTTCGCGAGGATCGTGATGCCCTTCTCGCGCTCGAGGTCGTTGCTGTCCATGGCGCGCTCGTCGACATGCGCGTGCTCGCCGAAGGAGTTGGTCTGGCGCAGCATGGCGTCGACGAGAGTCGTCTTGCCGTGGTCGACGTGGGCGACGATCGCGACGTTGCGCAGATCAGAACGGGTGGCCATGGCCATGGAGATACCTCGAAAAAGGGAAGGGAGGGGGCCGAACGTTCGGCGGACGAACAGCGCGGGGCGCGCACGCGCACCCGGCCGACCCTTCATTCTAGCCGACCAGCGGCAGAACCTCCGGCTCAGGGCCGATTCGAGGGCGCACCGGTTGCCACGGCGGGTCGCCAGGTCCAGGCATCCCAGAACACCGAGGCGGCCAGCGGTGAACGCGTCACCCCGCTCACTCGGGCGTCGACCGCGGTGAGAGTCGGATAGGCGTAGAGGGGCATGCCGTACGCCTGCGACCAGATCCGGGTGTCCAGCTTGGTCAGCAGGGCCGTCTGCTGCGTCGGATCGTCGGTGCCGGCGAGTTGCGCGATGAGCGCATCGGAATCCGGGTCGCGGTAGTGGGTGAAATTGGCGAGGTCGGCATCGCTGCGGAAGACCTCGGCCTGGGCGGTCACCCCGAGCCGCGTGGTATCCCACGCGAACAACGCGGCGTCGTAGCTGCCGTCCAGGCCAAGCAGACCCTGCCAATCGGGGCTGGAGCAGTCGGTCACGACGAACCCGGCCAGCGCCGCGCTCTGCTGGATCAGCTGGAATTCGGCGACCCGCCGCGGGCTTGTCGGGTCATACAGGACGCAGACCTCGGGGCTGATCGCGCCGGCTTCCGCCAACAGTCGGCGCGCATCCGCGATGTCGGGCGAGGCGTATGCCGTCGAGCCGTTCTTGGCGATCGCCTGGGCATAGCCCGGCGATCCGTACCGCAGCACGAAGGAATCGACGGGCGGCGCCTTCAACTGGTCGCCGCCCGGCGCGCTCGTCGACGACAGCCGGGCGATGATCTGCCGGCGCGGAACCGTCTCCAAGAACGCGCGCCGCACCCGCTCATCGCCGAAGGTGCCGTGCTTCCCGCCCGAGAACTGCAGGTCGAGGTGCTCGTACCGGGCTTCGGCGCCGGTGCTGACCGTGACGCCGGGGATCTCGGCGAGCGCCTTCGCGGTGGCCGCGGTCGCGGTCGGCGTCGCGATGTCGACCGCGCCGCGGGCCAGCAGCTGCGCGGTCTCGAGCGGATCCGTCGATACGCGCAGGGCGAGCTTCGCGAAGGCCGGCCGGCGGCTGCCGGTGTATCGCGGGTTGGCGGCCAGCGTCACGCTCGTGTCCGAGATCTTCGCGATCGTGTACGGACCGCTCGAGACCAGCAACCGGGTGTCTCGGGGCGTCGAGGACAGGTTGTATGCGTTGTTCCAGGCGTGGGCCAGTGCGTGCAGCCGGCCGTCGTCGTGCTTCTGGATCGCCTCCAGCACCGCCGTCTTGCCCGCCTGGGCGTCGCCGGTCTTGGTGCGCAGCGCCTGCTGCGCGAGCAGGTGGGCGGGCACCCCGGGCTCGAGCACGGTGCTCCAGTCGGCGAGCGGCGACGCGTAGGTGACCGTCAGCGAGCGCCCGTCCGCGCCGACCACCGGAGTCGTGGTCGCCTTCTCGAGCCCCCCGCCCACCCGGCCGTCGAAGTACACCACGCGGTGCGGGAAGTCGCCGGAATAGCGGCCGGTTGCGGCATCCACGTAGCGCGAGTCGTCGAATGCGGGGGTGTTGAGGGAGCCGGAGTTGGCGGCCCACGACAGCAGGAGGTCGGCCGCGTCGATCTGAGTCCCGTCCGACCAGTCGACACCTTGGTTTACGGTGTACTTCACGGTCAGCGGCGTGCGGCTGATCAACTGCGCCGAGCCGAACGAGGTGTCGAGCACCGTGGCGCCGTGCGGGTCCGCGTATCCGAAGCCGGTCGAGGTGAGCAGCGCAACGTCCGCGTTGGTCTGGGAACCGCGGCCGAACGAGGTGTCGGCGTTGACCGAGGTGAAGGCGTCGGTCACCGCCACCACGACCTCGCTGCCCGCGACCAGGCTGGTCTGCGGCGTGCATCCGGCGAGCAGGGCACCGGATGCCACGACCAGCACGGTACCCAGCACCAGGACGGCGCGACGCGATCTCACTCGCTCCACCCTAGGCGGGCGAGGCGAAAGCCCGAGCCGTTCAGCCCGCCTTGCGCTGGAGTCGGCGTTCGCGCTGTTCGCGCGGGTCGGGAACCGGCACGGCAGCCAGCAGACGCTGCGTGTAGGGGTCCTTGGGCGCGCGCAGGATCTGCTCGCGCGTGCCCTGCTCGACCAACCGGCCCTTGTTCAGCACGACGATGCGGTGCGAGAGGGCGTCGACCACGGCGAGGTCGTGGCTCACGAACAGGCAGGCGAAGTGCAGCTGCTGCTGCAAGCCCTGCAGAAGCTCGAGGAACCGCGCCTGCACGGACACGTCCAGGGCCGAGGTCGGCTCGTCGGCCACCAGCAGAGCCGGGCTCAACGCGAGCGCACGCGCGATCCCGACGCGCTGGCGCTGGCCGCCCGAGAGCTCGTGCGGATAGCGGTTGCGGAACGACTGCGGCAGCTCGACCTGGTCGAGCAGCTCCTCGACCCGGCGGTCGAGGTCTTTGCCCTTCGCCGCCTTGGCCAGGAACAGCGGCTCGCCGATGCTCTGCCCGATCGGGAATCGCGGGTTCAGCGACGATCCCGGGTCTTGGAACACGATGCCGATCTTCTTCCGGATCTCGCGCAACTCTTTATTGGTCGCGATGGCGAGGTCTCGTCCGAGCACCCGCATCGACCCCTCGGCCACCGGGAGCAGGCCGACCGCCGCGCGGCCGATCGTCGTCTTGCCGGACCCCGACTCCCCGACCAGGCCGACGATCTCGCCCTGGTTGATCTCGAAGGTCACGTTCTCGACGGCACGGAATGCGGGGATGCGCCCGCGTTTCGGGTACTCGATCGTCACGTCCTCGAGGGCGAGCACCGGCTCTGCCGCGCGGTCGCCGGACGGCGCTCTGACCTCGTGAACCCCCAGGTGCGGCACCGCAGCGAGCAACTGCTTGGTGTACGGATGCTGCGGTCGGTAGTAGATGTCCTCGATCGTGCCGCGCTCGACGATGAGCCCGTCTTTCATGACGATGATGTGATCGGCCAGGTCGGCGACGACGCCGAGATCGTGGGTGATGAGGATGATCGCGCTGTTGAGCCGCGTGCGCAGGTTGCGCATCAGTTCGAGGATCTCGGCCTGAACCGTCACGTCGAGAGCGGTGGTCGGCTCGTCGGCGATGAGCAGCAGCGGATCGCACGAGATCGACATCGCGATCATCGCGCGCTGGCGCTGACCGCCCGAGAGTTGGTGCGGGTACTTGTCAAAGGCCACCGGCGGATCGGGCAACTCGACCATGCCGAGCAGCTCAATGGCGCGCTTCTTCGCCTCGGCCGGTCCCAAGTTCTCGTGGAGGCGCAGCGACTCGACGATCTGGAAGCCGATCGTGTAGACCGGGTTCAGCGCGGTCATCGGCTCCTGGAAGATGACCGCGACCTCCTTGCCGCGGATCTGGCGGAGCTTGCCGGGGCTCAGCGTCGTGAGCTCGCGACCGGTCAGCTTGATGCTGCCGTTCACGCGGGCGTTCGGGGGCAGCAGACCGAGCAGCGCCATGGAACTCGAGCTCTTGCCGGAGCCGGACTCGCCGACGATGGCGAGAACCTCACCGGGCGCGATCTGGTAGTTCATGTCGATCGCAGCCGGGTACCAGGTGCCGTCGACCCAGAAGTCGACGCCGAGGCCGGTGACCTCGAGGATCGGCGTGGCGGCGGAGGTGGTCGCCTTGGGGTTCACTGGATTCCCTTTCCGGCCGCGAAGCTGCGCGCGGCGAAGTCTGTCACGATGAGGGCATGGATGGTTCCTCGCCCGTCAGGCTGCCCGAGACCGCGGTGATCCGGCCGACCTCCGGCAAGGTCCTGACCGTGGTGATCGGCCTGTTCGCGGCGGTCGGACTCTTCTCGTTCGTCTACCGCGGCGAGTGGCGCGACGCGCTCGGCTTCACGCCCCTCGGGATCGTCGTCGTCTACCTGTGCTGGCTGCTGTTCTGGTATCCGAGCGTCACCGTCGAGCCCTCGGGTGTGCGGGTGCGCAACCCGCTCCGCACCTTCCAGGTCAGTTGGCCCGCCATCGTGCGGATCGACACCCGCTACGCGCTCACCCTGTTCACCAGAACCACGAAGAAGATCGTCGCCTGGTCGGCTCCCTCGCCGAGCCGGTACGCGGGCATCAACACGGTGCGTCCCGACCTCAGCGGCCTGAACCCGAACCTCAACCGAAAGTTCGGCGGCGTCGAGGTTCCGAACGACGGCCTCACCCCGCCCGCCATCGACAGCGTGAAGCTCGGAGACGTTCCGCGCTCGGAGTCGGGCCTGGCCGCGTTGCACGTGCGCCGCGCGTGGGCGGCCCTGCGCGATGCGGGCTACTTGGACTCCGGCGTGCTCGACGGAACGGGAGTGGTGGCGCGCTGGAACGCCGTGCCGCTGGGAGCGGCCGGCATCCTGATCGTGCTCGCCGTGCTCGCGGCCACCATCATCTAGCAGCAGGCTCCGACGCGAATGCGCGGGGGTCACGGTCACGAGCTCGCCGTCACACGAGCCTTGGCGCGTGCCTCGGCCTTGGCCAGTCGTGCCGCGCGGTTGAGCGCGCGCTTCTGACGCGGGTCGAAGGCATCGCGCAGTCCGTCGCCGATGAAGTTGATCGTCAGCGCAATGATGACGATCATCACGCCCGGCCACCAGAACAGCCACGGCCGCACCGTGAATGCCGTCTGGAAGTCGTAGATCAGCTTGCCGAGCGAGACATCAGGAGCCTGCACGCCGAAGCCGAGGAAGCCGATCGCCGCCTCGGTCAGGATGGTGGCCGACATCAACAGGGTGGCGTTGACGATCACGACACCGATCGCGTTCGGCAGGATGTGCACGAACATGATGCGCGAATTGCTGGCGCCGGCGACCCGCGCCGCGTCGACGAACTCGCGCTCGCGCAAACCCAGCACGTCACCGCGCACGAGGCGGGCCAGGCCGGTCCAGGATGCGAGTCCCAGCACGATCGCCAGCACGAACGATCCCGAGTTTCCGTAGGTGCGGCCGAGCACCGCGGTCAGCACCAGGAGCGGGATGATGATGAAGACGTCGGTGAGCCGCATCAGGATGGTGTCGACGGCACCGCGGAAGAATCCGGAGGCCGCGCCGACCACGATGCCGATGAAGGTCGACACCACGCCGACGACGAACACGATCATCAGGGACTGCTGCGTACCGCGCATGACCTGCGCGAACGTGTCGTGACCGATCTCGTCCTGGCCGAAGGGATGCTCGCCCCATCGGATTCCGGCTCCGCCCAGCCACTCGGGGATCACGCTCAGCGTCGGGTGCCCGCCGTTGGTCACGTTGCCGATGAAGGTGTACGAGTACTTCCACCACCCCGGAATGTGCAGGCCGAGCGCCTCGATCCCCTCGGAGCTGAACGCCAGGATGACCAGGATCAGCAGCAGGATCGCCGACACCATCGCACCGCGATGCCGGAGGAACCGCCGCACCACGATGCGGCCCTGGCTCATGCCCTCGATCTCTTTGAGCTCGATGGCGTTCTCGTTGCGCTCGCCGATCGCGTCGTCGAGCACCGTGTCGTCGGTGAGCGTGTCGCGATCCGCGTCCTGTGCGTCGTCGCGCAGGGGCGGCTGGGGACTCAGGGGAATGGTCATACTGCCACCCGGATTCGTGGATCGAGCGCCGTGTAACTCAAGTCGGCGAGGAGGTTGAAGAGCACGGCGACGGAGCCCGTGACGAGGAAGAAGCCCATCAGCGGATTGACATCCACCAGATGCAGGGCGTCGTTGAACAGCTTGCCCATTCCGGACCATGCGAAGATGATCTCGGTGATGATCGCGCCTCCCACCAGGCCGCCGAAGTCGAAGGCGACGATCGTGGTGATCGGGATCAGCGCGTTCCGGAACGCATGCCGCATGACCACGGCGCGCTCACTCACGCCCTTGGCGCGCGCGGTGCGGATGTAGTCCTGGTTGAGCACGTCGAGCAAGCTGGCCCGCGAATAGCGGCTGTAGGCCGCGAGCGAGATCAGCATCACCGAGATGGTCGGCAACAGGAGGTGGGTGAAGTTGTCGAGCCCCTCGATCCAGAAGTTGCTGGTGACATCGCTCAAGTTCGGGGTCCCGGCGCCCACGGTGCCGATCGGGCGGCCGTTGATGATGTCGCTGTTCGCGTAGTTGCTCCATGAGCGCATGAAGCGGTCGATCGCGATCAGGAAGGCGACCAGGAACGCGGTGATGCCGCCGGTGCGGGCGGAGATGCCCCGATCCGTTCCGCCCCAGAGGTAGCCGACGACCACGCCGACCACGACGGCGAGCGCCCCCAGACCGAGCACCGACCAGATCGTCAGGTAGTCGGAGATCAGGTTGAACGGGTAGTAGATCGCCAGGCCGATCGCCACGACCGTGAGCCCGGTATACAGCGACTTACGATTCGCGAGGCCCGCGGTGAGGGCGGCCACCAGGAAGGCCAGACCGACTCCCAGGATGCCGACGACGACGATCCCGAGGGACGGGTTGTTCAGCCAGCCCGTCAGGGTGACGAACGTCAGCACGGCCGCGGTCGCGCCGCCCGCAACGGCGACGGTGATGAGCCGCTTCTTGGCGTCACCGCCGAGGATGCCCTGCCAGATACCGCCGGCGAGCAGGGCCAGGATCAGGATCACCCACCACGGGATCACCGGCGACTGCAGGAAGTTGTTGAAGCCGATGCCGACGTACTGCTTCAAGATCACGGCCACGAAGAACGACGGCAGCGAGAAGAAGAGGAACGACAGCGTGGTGACCGTGTAGTCATAGCCGCTGTACTGCCGAAGCGCCGTCGTGATGCCGATCAGGATGCCGAAGATGATCGCCAACAAAGTCGAGGTGATGAGCAGTTGCACCGTGACGCCGACGGCGGAGGCCAGCATGTCGGTGACCGCCTGGCCGCTGCGCGACTTTCCGAGGTCGAACTGCCCGATGAAGACCTTGAGCACGCCACCCAGCCAGATGAAGTACCTCAACGGCGCGGGAATGTCGAGATTGAGGAGGTGGATCCGCTGCTGGATCAGCTGCTCCTTGTTCCGAGCAGTGCTGGTGCGAAGGTCTTCGAGCGGATCGCCGGAATTGGCGGAGAGCAGGTAGACGACGTACGAGGCGGCAAGCAGGACGAGGATCGACGCGATCAACCGGCGAGTGAGGAAGGTCAGCATCTGCTCAACCGTTCTGCGGAGGTGGCGCGTGCATCGGCGGTGACGCGCGCGCGGGGTTCAGTCACGATCATGGCTTTTCCAAAGAGCTAAAGGCAAGAGCTCGTGGCTCTCGCGCGGGCGCCGGGGGCGGTTAGCCCCCGGCGCCCGGTGAGACCCGTCAGGGTTGAGGTGTTACTTCTTGCTGACCTTGCTGGTCGACGTCCAGTCGAAGAAGTTCCAGAACACGCTCGGCGAGAGCGGGTTGTCGGAAACGTTCTTGACCTTGTCGGACCACGCCGTGACCTCCGGGAACTGGAAGATGGTCACGCCGTAGGCGTCCGCCCACAGGTCCTTGTCGACCTGAGCCAGCAGGGCCTGCTGCTTGGAGGCGTCGTACTCACCGGTCAGCTTGTTGAACGCGTCATCCGCGTCCTTGTTGCTGTAGCCGTTGAAGTTGTTGCCGCCACCGGTCTGGATCTGGGTCTGAGTACCCGTCACCGCCAGCGAGGTGAACTGCCAGGCGAAGAGCACGGCGTCGTAGGTTCCGTCGCCGAGCTTCTGTCCCCAGGTGTCGTCACCCTTGTCGATCACGTTGAAGCCGGCCTGGTTGGCCGACGCCTGGATCAGCGCGAACTCGCTCGCACGGCGCGTGTTGCTCTTGCCGTACATGAAGTTGACGTTCACCGGACCGGTCACGCCGGCCTGAGCGAGGAGCGCCTTGGCGCCGGCGATGTCGACCTTCGCGTAGTCGGCCGAGCCGTTCGCGGCAACCGACTCGGTGTAGCCCGCGGCGCCCGGAAGGAACGTCTGCGAGTCATCGAGCTTGGCGTCGGCCTGGATCGGCTTGATCAGCTTGTCGACGATGTCCTGACGCGGGAGCGTCTTCAGGAACGCCTGGCGCACCATCAGAGCCTTGTTGGCGTCGCCACCGTAGGTCGCCGGGTCGAACGGACCACCGTTGTTGAAGGTCAGGTCGATGTGCTCGTACGTCGCCGTCGGCGTCGTGGTCGAGCTGATGCCGGTCGACGCCTTGATGGCGGCAACCGTGTCGGCGTTCGCCTGACCGGAGATCACGCTGACCTCACCGTTCTGCAGGGCCTGCACCTGAGCGGTCGGGTCCTGGATGAAGCGAACGGTGATCTGCGACAGCTTGGGCAGCGGGCCCCAGTTGTAGTCCTTGTTCGCGGTCAGGGTGATGTACTGGTCCTTGACGAGCTTGGTGATCGTGTACGGGCCGTCCGAGACGAGCAGCTTCTTGTCGCTCGGCGTCGAGGTCATGTCGAATCCGTGGCCCCAGACCTTGGCGAGCTTCACCAGGGTTGCGGTGTCGTCGGACTGGATCGCCTTGATGAGCGCGGCCTTGGCCTTCGCGGCGTCGGTCACCTTCGGGAAGGCCTCTTCGTAGACGATGTGCGCCGGCATGCCCACGGTGAACGCGGTCTCCCAGTCGACGAAGTCCTTCGAGTAGACCAGGGTCAGGGACTTGTTGTTGTCCGTGATCTTCGGCACAGCGGTCACGCCGTCGAGTCCGCCACCAGCCGCGGCCGAGGTGAAGTTGACCTTGCCCTTGGGGTCGTTGTACTTGCTGATGTTCGCGGCCCATGCCAGCAGCATGTCCGCGGCGTCGACGGGAGTGCCGTCCGACCACTTCACGCCATCGGCGATCGTGTACTTGATCGTGAGCGGGCTCTTCGACACCACCGTGTACGTGCCGAACTTGGTGTTCTTCACGAGCTTCGGGGTGTTGTCGTAGTAGTTGAAGCTCGACGACGTCATGTAGTTGATGTTGTTGTTGTACGTGGTGTTGCCGTCTGCCGTACCGCCGTTGGCCCCGGTGAAGGCGGAGTTCTCGACGGCTGTGAGCGTCGTGCCCTGCTGGATCTCAGAGCCCCCGCCGGCGGCGCAGCCGCTCAGTACCAAGGCTCCCGCGGCGATGACGCCGACGAGAGAAACCCGTGTGAGTTTCAATGTTCCTCCTGTGCAAGATGGACGGCGCGTGGGCATGCCCCCACGCCGCGCTGGATACCTCGACCCTAAAGAGGGGGCCACGGCCTGACAAAACC